>Ga0116149_1000992_pt1 | contig 36045 bp, 20 predicted proteins | sample AD_UKC057_MetaG_FD_89787 | JGI IMG/M metagenome (GOLD analysis project Ga0116149, IMG submission 89787) | Active sludge microbial communities of municipal wastewater-treating anaerobic digesters from USA - AD_UKC057_MetaG | ecosystem: Engineered > Bioreactor > Anaerobic > Digestate | place: USA...
CTGCCCGCCAAGGACGACAAGCCCAGGGTGGTCTGGCAGCACGACCTGAAGGCCCCGTCGCTGTCGCTGGCGGCGGCCGACGGCAAGCTCTTCGCTACGACGGCCGACGCGATCTACTGCTTCGCCGGCGAGAAGGCCCCGCCGCGGACGTGGGAACTGAAGACCGCCCCCCCGGCCGGACGCGACGACGACTGGTCGCGCCGTTGCGGGGAATACCTCCGGGCCGCCAAGACCAACGAGGGCTATGCGCTGGTGCTGGGACTTGAGAATGGGCGGCTGGTCGAGGAACTGCTGGCCCGGTCGGACATGCGGGTGATCGCCCTCGACGCCGACGCGGCCAAGGTGCGCGCCCTGCACGAACGGATGGTCGCGACGGGCCTGTACGGCAACCGCGTCGAGGTTTTCGCGGGCGAACCGGGGACGTTCCACCTGCCGGCCTACCTGGCCAGCCTGATCGTCTGCGAGAAGGAGGTCCTGGACGAACCCGCCCGCAAGAAACTCCACAACGTGCTGCGCCCTTACGGCGGGACGCTCTGCTGGTCGCAGGGCGGCAAGCTGACGACCGTCCGGCGCGACGGGCCGCTGGAAGGCTCGGCCGTCTGGACCCACGAGTGCGCCAGTCCCGATCGCACGTTCTACTCGAGCGACAAGCTCGTCCGCAGCCCGCTGGGCATTTTGTGGTACGGGCAGGGCGGCGAGAACGAGTTCTTCTCCAACAACGACTACGGCATCGGCGTCAAGCCGCAGGTCATCGGCGGGCGGGTCTTCGCCTTCTCGCTGCCCATGAAGACCCTCTTCGCCTACGACGCCTTCACCGGGCGCCACCTCTGGAAGCTCAAGGTTGACCCGTTCACCCGCTTCGCTTCGATGGAAGACGGCGTGTACGTCGCGTCGGCGGACACGGTGACCGTGCTGGACCACGCCACGGGCCAGCCCCTTCGCACCCTCCGCCACGAAGCCGCCGGCGGCGCCGAGCGAAAGCCTGTCGTCAGCGACATCCGCGTGGGGGACGACACGATCGTGGTGGCCATCGACTTCCGCAAGAAGCCCCGCATGATCGAAAAGGGCCTGTGGGACTCGACCGTGCTGGTGGCGATGGACCGCAAGAGCGGACGGACGCTGTGGACGAAGACGGCCAAGCACCGCTTCAACAACAACGCCCTGGCCCTGGGGCGGGGGATGGTCTTCGCCATCGACTCGCCCTCGCCGACACTGTCGGAGACCATCAAGACACCGAAGGACGCGCCCAAGACGGCCGAGTCCACGATCCTGGCTATGGACCTCCGCACGGGCAGCGTGAACTGGAGCGCCGCCGTCGAGAACCCCTTCCGCGTGTACGACGTGGGCGGGTGGACGGCCATCCGCGGGCACGACGACTGGCTGGCTTACGACCGGCCGCTGGACCTGCTGCTGACCGGCAAGCAGGGCAAGGCCCGGGCCTACCAGGCCGCCGACGGCCAGCCGGTCTGGGAGCGCAAGGGCTTCTACGGCGGTCAGCCGCTCATCCTGCGCCAGGCGACATTCATCGACCAGGCGGGCGTCACCTGGAACGCCCGCACGGGCGAGGTGGCCGACGAGAAGCGTCTCTTCGCCCGCAACGGGGGTTGCAACTACGCCGTCGGCGGCGAGCACCTGGTGTTCCTGCGCGAGCGGTCGGCCTGCACGGTCGACCTCCAGACCCGCGAGAAGCACTACCTCCGCAACGTCCGCTCCGGGTGCAGCAACAGCCTGGTCGCGGCGGACGGCCTTCTCAACGTGCCCCTCTACGCGGTCGGCTGCGTGTGCAATTATCCCGTGCAGTGCTCGCTGGCGCTGGTGCACCAGCCGGAGGTGGCCGACTGGGCAGGGGCCGAACCGGTGCGGCTGGCGGCGCCCGGCCCGGACACCCAGCCCGCCAGGTAAGGGCCCCCGCCCCGCCCGTGCCTGTAACTTGCGCGGGTTGCGGGCCACTATCCGCTCAGAAGGCGTACTGGACGCCGAAGAGATTGACAACCGATAGGCGGGCCGGCGCGACGCCGGCCCCGATTTCACCCGGACGCCGCTTGACGCCGAGCCCCGGCGACGGTAGCGTTTGAGGCAGAGTTCCTTCGGGAACGTGCAGGGGTGACACATGAGGACGACCATGAACAAGCGACGTGCGATCGCGATGGCAGCCCTGGCGGTGCTGGGCCTTTGCCCGATCCTGCAGGGCCAGACGTATTCGCCGTTCGAGGCCACGGGCGTCTATGCCCGAACGACGATCTACCCCCCCGCCCCGCCGGTCCAGGCAGTCGCCCCGCAGGACCCCGCCCCGCTGGAAGACTGGCAGCTCGACCACTTGCTGGGGCCGATCGCCCTGTACCCCGACCCCCTGCTGGCCCAGATCCTGCCCGCGGCCACCTACGACTCGGAGATCGTCCGCGCCGCCCGCTGGCAGGCGGCCTACCCGAACATGGACGAGCGCCAACTGGCCCTCCTGCCATGGGAACCGTCGGTCAAGGCCCTGCTGCACTATCCCGAAGTGCTGGCCATGATGAGCGACAACCTGGAGTGGACCCAGGCGGTCGGGGCGGCTTTCCTGGCCCAGCAGGGCGACGTGGTGGAGTCCATCCAGCGCCTCCGCCGCCAGGCCCTGCTCAGCGGAGCCCTCCAGACCACCAATCAGCAACAGGTGCTCGTCGAGGACGGGTACATCCAGGTTCTGCCCGCCAGCCCCCAGGTCGTCTACGTGCCCACGTACGATCCGCAGGTCGTGTACGTCCGCCAGACCATCGCGCCGGCCCGCCCGCTGATCACCTTCAGCATCGCCCGCACCGTCGGCGCCTGGCTGGACAACGGCTTCGACTGGCGCCGCCGCTGGATCCACTCCGGAAACGGCTGGCACGTCGGCTGGCGGTTCGACGATCACCGCTGGCGCCGCGATGACAAGCCCGTGGTCATCATTCGCTCCCCCTACAGCCGCGACTGGAACACCCGCCCCGGCGAGCTGCGACCCTGGGCCCACAACAACGCCAAGCCCAAGCCCATCCTGCCGCCCGTGTTGATCGGCCGGCGCAGCTACGACGACCATCGCGGCTGGAACGACCGGGACGGCTGGGACCGCGATCGACGCGACCGGGACCGCGATGACCGCCGCGTGATCGTGCCGAGCGGGCCGCGCAAGCCCTTCTCCCTGCCCTTGCCGGGCCTGCGCGACAAGGTGGACCCCCGCCATACCCCGCCGCCGCCGACGGTCCGAACCACCCCGCCGCCGACCGTTCGTACCGTCCCGCCGCCGACGGTCCGCCCGTCCACGCCGTCGCCCTTCGGACCCTTCCAGAACCGCGATGACGTCCGTCGCTCGCTCGAACGGGCCGAGCAGAGCCGCGGGCATCTGTCGGCCACGCCGCCCAGGACGGCCACGACGCCCCAGCCCGCCCGCCTGCCCGCGCCGCGCGCGACGACTGTGACGCCGGGCCCGCTGGGACAGCCCAGGTCGCCCATGCCGACGCCCCTTCCCAACGACGACGCCCGGCGCGAAAGCGACCGCGGGCACCGGTCCATGCGGAAGTAACCAGACAACCCGGGAGATGAACCGGCCGGTTGGCCGGTCCGACGATTCACACGACAAGGAGCGCACGATGTCCGATATGACAAGCCGGAGTGGGACGTGGCAGGCCGCCCGCGGGGCGGCTCTGCTGTTGACGGTTGCGCTGGTCCTGGCTGGGTGCGAGCAGCCCCCGGTGGGCCCCGCGCCCGTGGTGTATGTGGCCGGCCAGCCGGCCGGCGACCAGCAACTCTTCGACAGCGACGAGCAGGCCGCCCAGGCGCTGGTGAAGGCCGCCTCGAGCAAGGACCGCGACGCCGTGCGGGCCGTGCTGGGCCCGGTGACCAAGGACCTCTCCAGCGGCGACTCGGTCCAGGACGCCAACGGTTTCGAGCGGCTGGCCCAGCACGCCTCGGCCAAGATGCGGGTGGAGAAGAAGTCGACCGAGTTGTCGATCGTCCACATGGGCCAGGAGGACTGGCCGTTCCCCATCCCGCTGGTCAAGACCGCGGCGGGCAAGTGGTTCTTCGACACCGCCTCCGGCAAGGAGGAGATCCTCGCGCGGCGCATCGGGGCCAACGAGTTGAACACCATCAAGCTCTGCCGGGCCTACGTGCTGGCCCAGCGCGAGTACGCCTCCAAGGACCGCAACGGCAACGAGGTGCTCGAATACGCCCAGCGGCTGTCCAGCCGGGCCGGCACCAAGGATGGCCTGTACTGGGCTGCCGGGGCGGGCGAGGAGCAGAGCCCGTTCGGGCCGCTGGCGGCGGAGGCCGCCGTCCAGGGCTACACCAACCCGCGCGGGGGCGGGCGGAGGCCTTTCCACGGGTACTACCTCAAGGTCGTCACGCGTCAGGGCCCGGACGTCCCCGGCGGGCGCTACGATTACGTGATCAACGGCAACATGATCGCGGGCTTCGCCCTGGTCGCCTGCCCGGCCCAGCACGGCAGCTCGGGAATCATGACCTTCGTGGTCAACCACCAGGGCAAGGTCTACCAGAAAGACCTCGGCCCGGGCGCTACCGTCCGCGACATCACCGAGTACAACCCCGACAAGACCTGGACGCTGGTGACCGACTGAGGCTGACTCTGGAGATTGCGTGCCGGATGGCCCTCGACTACCGGCCGTGATCGAAATCGCGGGGTGCGGAAACGCAGCCGGATTCGCCACAATCCGACCAGGAGGAGCCGTCCGCGTCGGCGGGGGTTCGGCTGGAGCCGGTCGTCCGTGACTGCCTGGAGCGCGTGCAGCAGACGCTGCTGATTTCGGGCTACAAATGCATCGAAGGCGACGCTGCCGCCTGGCCGGCAACGGTGGTGCTGATGGTGCGGCAGGACGACGTGCTGGGCGTGTCGCCGCTGGAGTTGGCCGACCAGGCTGTCGGCAAGCTGACCGAGCACAGCGACCACAAGTACAAGGGCCTGCTACTGGTCGGCTCGCGGTCAATCGACGAGGGCGACCTGCGGGGGAGGATCGAGTCGGGCCCTTCCACCGCAGCCTACCTGGACGCCCGGGGCGGACAGTTCCTGCTGGAGCGGCGGGTTTCCTGGCTTCGGCAGGAGGCTCTTCGCCCGTTTCGGGCCCACAACCTCCGCCGGCTGCTCGACCCCGCCTCGCTGACCGCCAAGGCCGCCCGCATCGACTGCCCCGCCACGCTGGCGGATGACGTGAAGGAGTACCAGGAACAGCGGGCGTTTATGAATCGCTCTCAAGAGCTGTCGTGTGTCCGCTGGCCGTGGGTGTCCTTGTCTATCCTCGGGATCTGGTTGGCGGTGCTCGGAGGGATGGTGGCCCTGGCGGGCTCCCGGACCCTCGAAGCGGTATTCCTGCAATGGGGCGCACTGTACGGTCCGCGGGTAGCCGGGGGGCAATGGTGGCGCGTGATCAGCACCGGCGGGGTGTGTGCCACATTGGGTCATTTGATATTCAATCTACTGAGCGTTCTGCTGCTGGGCGGGATGCTGGAGATCCTCCAGGGCCGATGGCGAGTGGCGGCGGTGTTCCTGTTCGGCGTCGTGACCAGCAGCCTGCTCAGCCTCTACGTGCATCCGACGATGGTGTCATGCGGTGCCTCCAGCGGAGGCCTCGCCCTGGTGGGGGCAGCAATCGCCGTCGGCGTGCGCTTTGGCGGCGAGTTCCCTCGTCACACGCGCTGGCCGCTGGTTGGCCTGCTTGCCATGGCGGCATTGTTGACAGGGTCGAGTTCTTTCGAAAAGCATGTTGACTGGGCCGGCAGCCTCGGCGGGCTGATTGGCGGGCTGGCGCTGGGCCTGCTGATTGTTCGTTCGCCGATCCGCGTCGCCTGGCCGGGGGCGTGGGTGTACCCGGCCCTGCCGGCCTTGGCGATCGCGACGCTGCTCTTCGCCGGCTATGCCGTCGCCCGCGTGCCGGCCGACGCACCTTGGGACCCGAAGAATCCGAGGGCCGAACTCCAGCAGAAGCTCGCGGACCTGCAACGCGAGGGGGAACTCCGGACCTTGCTGGAAGACCACCGTCGCCTGATTGCGGCGCTCGAGGCAATCCATAGAGACGTCCACGCCGGCAAACGAACGCGGGAGGACGGCCTGCGAGCATTCGATCAGACCCTGGTGCGCATGCGGGATTACGTCCGGGTAATCGAGGCGAGGCAAGGTCCACCGGCGACGCCCTCGGCCGGAAAGGACGGTGAGAAGCTCCAGGCACTGCGCCGGCTGCTTGAAGCTCGGTTGGCCTACGCGTCGCTCCTGCGGAAAGACCTCGAGCGTCCCTCGATGTCGATCGCCGCCCTGCACCGCGCCAGGATGAATGCGCAGCAAGGGGAAATGGAATACACCGAAACGTTGCTGCGTGCCGAAGGGCTGGACCTTGGCCGCTCGTCGACACCCGGGGCGGGAAAGGGGGCAGGAACCTCTTCCGCGCCGCCCGGGCAGGACAAGGAGACAAGAAGATGAAGAGGTTCCTGACCCCTTCTTCATCGCGCGAACGCGTGCTGGCGGCGTTGGCTCACGAACAGCCGGACCGCACGCCGCGGGACTTCTGGGCGGAGGCCCCCACGATGGAGCGGCTGTTCGCACACGTGGGGCATCGCGACAAGGACCGGCTGCTGGACCAACTCGGCATCGACGTGCGCCACCTGGAGGCGCCCGCGCCGCCCGAGCGGCAAGTCGGCGAGGGCGTCGTCCAGAACTTCTGGGGCGAGCGGTACGTCTACAAGCCCACGCCCTGGGGAGCGATGCGGGAGGACGTGAGCGGCACCCTGGCCGACGCGACGAGCCTGGCCCGGATCGAGGCGTTCGACTGGCCCGCGCCCGATTGCCTGGATCGCTCGACCCTCCGCGAACAGTGCCGCCGCCACGAGGACCGCGCCCTGCTGTACGGCTTTGCCGACGTCTGGCAGCGCCCGGCCCTGGTCCGCGGATGGGAGAACATGTTCGTCGACATGGTCGAGCACCCCGACTGGTGCCACTTCCTCTCGCGGAAGTTCACCGACTTCTACCTGGAGGACTACACCCGGGCGGCCGAGATCACCGCCGGGCGGATCGACCTGTACCTGGTCATCAGCGACCTGGGCAGCCAGCACGGCCCGCTGATCTCAACGGCGATGTTCCGCGAGTTCGTCGGCCCGTACCTTCGCGAGATGACCGCCCGCATTCACCACCTCGGCGGGCGGGCGCTGTTCCATAGCTGCGGCAACATCCGCCCGCTGATCGGCGAGATCGTCGACTGCGGCGTGGACGTGCTGGACCCGATCCAGCCGGTCGGGCCGGACATGCAGCCGGAGGCGCTCAAACGCGAGTTCGGCGAGCGGTTGTGCTTCCACGGCGGGCTCGACATGCAGACCCTCCTGCCGCACGCCTCGCCCGCGGAGGTGACCGCCCAGGCTAGGCGATACTGCGAGGTCCTCGGCGCCGACGGCGGGTACATCCTCGGCCCGGCACACCTCTTCCAGCCGGACGTCCCGCCCGAGAACGTCCTGGCCGTGTACGCGCAGTAACTCGGGAAGTTGTGCCTCACTTCGGCTTGGCCGTCAGGCCGGCCTGCAGGTGGTAGAGGTCCCACATGGCGTGGATGAAGGGCGAGGGGGCATTGGTGCCCTTGGTTTGCCCGAGCTTGCGGCTCTCGGCCATATGGCGCACCGCGTAATCGAAATAGGGCTCGTGGTTCCAGTCCTTTCGCCGGCCCATCAGACCGGCAGCCAGGGCGAAGGCGGGGATGGCCGACCCGTTGATGTCGCGGTACGGCGTTCGCCAGCCGCGGTTGTCGGCTTCGGGTTGGTAGGCATGACGGATGCCCCAGTCGGGCAGGCCGATGTCGGCGGCCTCGTAAGGCGCCTTGTCCTGGGCCCTCGAGTCGGGCTTCCACTTGGGCGAGTGCGTGATCCGGACGGATTCCTTCGTGACGTAGAACGTCTGCTCGTCATCCTGGAAGCGGGTCTTCCACGTCCCGACCGCCAGCATGTGGCGGTCCTTGAGCATCGCCCCGGCAAAGAGGATGGGCCACTTGCGACCCAGGCTGTGCCCGCCGTTGGCGGGCCAGCCGCCGCCGGCGTCGGCGATGCCGGCCGAGTCGATGCCGTACTGCACCAGTGGGACGACCAACTCGCTTTTGTCCGGCGCGCCGGGGAGCTTGGCGAGGTCCAGGTGGACCAGCAGGGACAGGTGGCCGACGATGTGGGCCATGTCGCGCCCGTAGTTGGGCATGTTCTCGGAGGGGTGGACCATGGCGCCGGCGTACTCGTGGACGTGGTCGATCCACGGCCGGGACATCCTGCGGGCCTGCTCGCGCGGGTCGGGCGTGCCGGGCGGCGGGACCAGGTTGAGCAGTTGCGAACGGTCCAGGTCCTTGACGTTGAACCGCACGGTCTTGTCCGCACCGCAGTACGGCGGGCGGAAGCTGCCGGCCGGGGCGGCCGCCGGCAGCACCGTCAGGATCGCGCCGGATCGCGTGACCGGCCGCGGCGCCTTGGTCGTGCCGTTGAAACCTGGCGTACCGGGCTCCTTGTGAGCCGGCGAGGTGTACAGCCAGCTCACCATCGACACCAGCGATGTGTGGGGCTTCAGGACCAGCGGGTTGTCGGCCGAAATGCCCTTGCCGCCCGGCCGGGCGGCGTTGAGTTCCGCCCGGTACGAATTCAGCGAGCCATCGTACCCCTGCAACTCGTTCGTGCCGGGGTTGACCATCGAGCCGTCGTCGTCCGGGCCGGGACGGAACGCGGCGTCGTGCAGGTCGGTGGAGATCTTCACGATCGTGACCGGGCCGACAACCCAGTAGTCGCCGGTGACGAACTGGCCCGCCGGGTAGTCCTTGTCGAACGTCCACGTGATGCCGTGGTGGGTGACGCTACGGGCGGCGAGAGCCGCCGACGGGAGGATCGAAAGGGCCAACAGCATCGCAAGCGCGCAGCGCGGGCGGGAGATCATGGTTTGGCGTCCTTGACAGGCTGGGTTGTCGACCGGCGGTTCATCCTCGTCCTTCCATCGAGCGGCCCGCCCGCAAGCGCCGGGCCGTCTCGACAGCGAAGTCTACAGTTCCGCGCCCCGTGGCCGCAACTTGAATGCAGCTTGGGCGCCGTAGGCGCGGGGTCCGGCCTCGCTCACTTGGCGGGTAGTGGAAGGCGAATCCGGTCGTTTCGGACGGTGGCAGTCCCTAGGACGAGACCCGGCGGGCTCGTTTGAAGGCTAGAACCCAATCGTTGAAATGCAATTGGTCCGCCAGTTCCCCGGGCGGAGGCACGTCTCGGGGGTGGACGAGCGGGAAGGGATCGATGAACTGGATCCCGCGTTCCCGCAAGGCCGTCCGCCATTCCCACTCGACCCATCGCGAGCGGCTGGCGGCCTGCGACCAGAACAGGTACATGACGTCGCGGGCCTTGATCTCTTCAAGCAGTCTGTCCTGCCATTTGTCTCCGGAGCGGAGACTGGCCTCGGCGTAGAACACATTGAGGTCGGGTATCCCCTTCTGGAGGGCCTGAATGGCGGTCAGGACCGTGTCTTCGTCCTCGCTGGAGTAGGAGATGAACGCCGAGCGGTGTTGCACTTCCTTCGATGGCGTCCGGGTCTCGGGCGCAGCCTTCGCGCCGACCTCTACCGTGAACAGAACCTGGGCGATCCGGAGTCCTTGGGCGAAGATGCTGGCGGTGCCCAGCTTCGGCCCGGCGGCGGCGTCCGCGGGAACGCTCACGGAGAACTGCGCGTTGCCGATTTCTCCCTCCCAGAGGATCCAGTCTTCCTGCGGTTCGACGTGGAAATCCGGAACGCACAGGCGAACGGTCAGCACGATCCCGCGGGCGATCTTGATCGGTCCTTTGGTCCTGATGAGCACCTTGCCGTCCGCAGCGGCCTGCTCGGCCTGTTGGATGACCTCCGCCCGTTGGGCCTTGAGGTGGGCCCAGACATCAACGAGAACAACCTGCCCCGCCGTCGCAGCCGGCGGGCTGGTTACGGAGAAATGAACCAGGTCGACCCGGTCGCGAGGCACCTGGGCCTCGGCTGGGGGAGGCTGCGAAACCGTCGCCCCCACGCCAGGGCGATGCGGCTCCATGTCCACGTGCAGGAGTCCAGGCGGGGCCTTGTCCGTGAGGTCTCTCTCCAGTTCAACGAAGAACGTCAGGTACCAGTGACGAAGGTGGACCGTGGCGGTCGGCTGATCGGGGTCGATCTGGCGCAGCGAATGGGCAGCCTGGTCAAAGCGGTCCCTCATGGCGTCCAGTCGGCCTCGCTGCTCAGCCAGGCGCCGCAGTTGTTTCATTTGCTGCGCCAAGCCCAGGAGCAGATGGCCCGCTGAAGGCGGTTCGGGTTGGTGGCATCTCTGCGACAGCCTGCCACACATGTCGACTATCAGATCGCAGCTTCGTGCCCACCCGGAGGAGTTCTGATCCTGATACGCCCTGTCCGCCTCCTCTCGGATCGCCTCGAGACGGCGCTCGAGTTCGTCCTGCCGGAGGGATTCATCCTTCGAGACCAGGTTGGCGATCATCTCGCGGACCTCTCTGGCCTTGGATTCGAAGAAGTCCCGCGGCGGATCGGGACGCCAAGCCGGGCGAAGGAAACGATCCGGCGCGAGGGGTTCCTGGACATCTTGAAGGCGGGCGTGGGAAACGGCTTCTTCATCCATGCTCCCGGGCGGACCGGCATCGATGGCGAATGTCTTGGCAACGCAAGGTTCCAGACCCGGGATATGCACTTCGCCCTCTATCCTGCCGTCGCTCGAAATGGTCAGATGGATCTCCACCCGGCCTCCGGGCCGCAGGGCACCGGGGAGGTCGGTGATGATCTCGCATAGAAAGGTGTCTCCTTTCAGAAGGCCGATGCGGATGGAATCGCACCCCGTGTGCGAGATCGTTGCGAGAATCACTCTGCTAAGCGGAAGCGGAGTGCAGGCCGGGGCGACCTCGATGAGGCCGTCATCCGTCTGAAGGAAGATCGGCTTGGGCAGCGCGCGTGCCAGTATCTCCCCCTCCTCCACCGAAGCCTCCATGCCGGGCATCCGCGCGGTCCGCCTGTCGGCCAGGAGCGCCGCCCCCAAGGCTGTACAGAGTTGCGGCTCGATCAGCCGCAGCGGACGGCCGAACTCCTCCTCCAGCCTCCGGGCCACCAACGGAATCTGCGATGAACCGCCAACCAGGAGGATCTCATCGACGTCGTCGGGGCGGATCGGCTTGGGGCGATTCTCTTCCATCACCTGCCGGCAGATCCGGATCGTGCGCTCGATCTCCGGGCGAATCAAGTCCTCGAACCGGCTGCGAGTGATCTCCAGGCGAGCGTCCACCGCTCTTCCGGATCGGTCCATCAGGCCGATGTCGGCAGGCTGAATCAAATGAGCTTCCCGCTGAGACAAGGCGATCTTGGCCTGTTCGGCAACGGGCATCAACTTGTCCAACGTATCCGACACGGGATCGCGGTCGAGGTCGTAGCCCCGCAGGCACAACTGGTCCAGGGCCCATTCCGCCAGCCTGCGGTCGAAGTCGCAGCCGCCCAGAGAGTGGTCGCCGTCAAGGGCGACGATAGAGTCGCCGGAGATCTCCCCGCCTCGTTTTTCCAGGACGGCCACGTCGAACGTCTGACCTCCCAGATCGTACGTCAGGATGCGGAGTGGATCGCGGGCAAGATTCGCGGAACACCCCAGGACCGCAGCCACCGGGTCCGGGACGATCTGAACCTCCTGGAAGCCGGCCATCTCCCCCGCCTTTACTATCGCCTGCCTGGCGGGCATCCCCAGCCACGCCGGCGCGCTGATGACCGCTTCCTCAATCCTCTCTCCCAGGCGGCCTTCAGCCAGACCCTTCAAGTATCTCAACACGTGCGCGAGGATGTCCTCCGACCGGAGTTCGCGCCTGCCAACGCGGAACGTCCTGTCGGTCCCCAAGGCGTGCCGGGGAACCATGACCGGCGCGTGAGGCTGGCCCGAACCGAAATCGGTGGCGCGGACGAGGATGATCCTGCCCAGTTTGTCCTCCGTCACGGCCGAAGGAATCAGCGCCTGGTTCAGCCGGTCCGTAATGACCGTGCAGCCAGGACAGCCGCCGACCGAGAGGAACCCCTCACCAGAGAAAGCGCCGGAGACGGCGATGGCGCTTCTGGTCGTGCCCAGATCGATTCCCAGACGCTTGCTCATGGGTGATCTCGAATCCAAACGGGGCGATCCGTGCCTTCCGTACAGGGCATTTCTCCCCCTGGTCAGTTGCAGGCCCTGCGCCAAAGCCAAGGAGACCGCTTGACGGCCTAAACTTATCCGACCCCGTACAACCAAGCAAGGGCGAATCGTTTCTCGCCCGTCGGTCGGCAGCGCCGGTGACGACGCCCAGAGCGTCACCGTCAGCCAAACGGGGAGCTTGACGTGCTCAAGCGGCGAGACATAGTATTGAGCCGCGTGTTCGCCCATTACCCTCTGCCGCACAAGGAGACCCACGATGAGAACCGCCCCCTTCCGCCTCGCCTGCCGGCATTCTGCGATCGCCGCTGTGCTCCTGTCGGTCGTACTGCTGGCCCTGCCGGCAGCGGCCCAGCCCAATGACCTGGTTCACAAGCCCTGGCTACTGGACACGGGCTTGACGTCGCGGTCGATCTCGTTCGAGAACCCAACCGGCGCGCCGGGCGAGGGCGGCAAGGCGGCCAGCAACCTCGGACCCACCCGCAAGGGCGCCCCGCAGCGGTCGATCAAGCCGGGCGAGACGGTGCAACTCTGCGACATCGAGGGCCCGGGCACCATCCGCCACATCTGGATCACCACCGACCGCTCGCCCGCGGTGCAGCGGGCGTGCGTGATCCGGGCGTACTGGGAGGGCCAGGAGCACGCGAGCATCGAGTGCCCCATCGGCGACCTGTTCGGTTTCGCCCACGGCAAGATCATGTCGTACCAGTCGGCGGTGCACTCCTGCGGGCCCACCGGGGGGCGGAACATCTGGCTGCCCATGCCCTTCGCCAAGCGGGCCAAGCTGACCTTCACCAACGAGGGGCCCAAGGCCGTCCCGCTGTACTACCAGATCGGCTACACCATCGGCGACAAGCACGGCGAGGGCATCGGGCGGCTGCACGTGCTCTTTCGCCGCGAGAACCCGACCACCGAGAAGAAGGACTTCGAGTTGTTGCCCCAGCGCAAGGGCAAGGGCCGGTTCATCGGCTCGATCATCGGCATCCGCAACCTGCACCCGGGCGACTGGTGGGGCGAGGGCGAGATCAAGGTCTACATGGACGGCGACAAGGAATTCCCCACCATCGCGGGCACCGGCAGCGAGGACTACGTGGGCTTGGCCTGGGGTATCCAGCAGGCCGCCTTCCTCTACAACGGGTGCAGCCTGAACGAGAAGGACTTCGTCTCCATGTACCGCTGGCACCTGTGCGATCCGATCGCCTGGCAGAAGGAGGCCCGCATCACCATCCAGCAGATCGCCTGGAACAAGGGCCTGAAGGAGACCTCCGACGACTGGTCCGCCGCGACGTTCTGGTACGAACCGGTCCCCAGCGCCCCCCTGCCGCCCATGCCGGACGTAAAGGCCCGCACGGCGGACATCTGGAAGTAGCCCGCGCGGGACGACGGCCTGGCAGACCGTTTTGCCCGAGTCCTCGCCCGGGGCGGGAATTTGATTCCCGCGATCCTGCCTTCCTAGCATGAAAGAGAAAGGATCAAGGCGAGACATGGGCGCCAGGGCGCTGGGCACTCTTGGCGGAGGGTTGGCCGCGACGGTCTCGACGGCGGCGTTTCTCGCCTGCCTGTGCATTCGTCCGGCGACGGCACGAACGGACGAACCCTCGGTTGCTCTCGTCAAGCCCAGCCTGCTGGCCGACGCGGGGACCGCCGTTCCGGGCGGGAGCTTTCGCCTCGGCGTCCTGTTGGAAATGCAGGAGGGCTGGCACGTCTATTGGAAGAACCCCGGCGACGCGGGATTGGCAACGGCTGTCGAGTTCCATCTGCCCAAGGGCCTGCGGGCGGAGCCGCTGCACTGGCCCACTCCGCAGACCTTCCGCCAGCCGGGCGACATCGTCGGCTACGGCTACAGCCGTCAGGTCCTGCTGTGGACGCGCGTCGAGGTTGCCGACGACTTCCAGCCGTCCGGCCCCGTGGACCTGCGGGCCGACGTGACCTGGCTGGCCTGCAAGGACGCTTGCGTGCCGGGCGAGAAGTCCCTGGTCCTGCGTCTTGCGACAGCCGCCTCGCCGCACGAGTCCCCTTCCGCCGATCTGTTCGACCGGTGGGCCTTGCGCCTGCCCGTGGAGGCGGGGAGTTCGCCGCTGGTCGCAGCCTGGAGCGTCAGCGGCGCGATCGACCCCACGTCGCGCTCCGGACGGTTCGCCTGCTCGATCACCTGGAAGTCTCCTCCGGCGCGCGTGGAGTTCTGCCCGGCCGCGGGAACCCGGCTTGCGATCGACGGCGCGGAGGCCAGGACGTTTGGGGCGACGACGAACGTCACGTTCACCGCCTCGCGTCTGGGACCGCCCGGGCGCGGCCCGGGCGTGCTGGAGTTGATCGTAGTCGCCGTGGCCGACGGCAAGAGGCACGGCGTGATCGTGCAGGTTCCGTTGAACGGTTCCCCCCGGCCCGGGCCCGCGCCCGGCGCCGCCCCCGAAGTCCGAAGGAGCTCAACATGAACGCGAACATCCGCAACTCCCTGATCCGGGCAGCCTTTGCCTGCGGCGTCCTGCTATTGGCCGCGCCAGACGCCCGGGCAGCCGACGTAGCGCCCGGCTCGGCTGCGCCGGCCTTCACCCTGACCGATCAGGACGGCAAGAGCGTCAGCCTGGCCGACCACGCCGGCAAGATCGTGGTGCTGGAGTGGATCAATCCCGACTGCCCGTTTTCGCGCCGCCACCAGGAGCGCGGCACGATGAAGGCCCTCGCCGCCAGGTACGCCCCCAGGGGCGTGATCTGGCTGGCGGTGAACTCCACCCACTACTGGACGGCGGACAAGAACAAGCAGTGGGCCCGGAAGAACACGCTGCCGTATCCGCTGCTCACGGACAGCCCCGGAACGGTCGGCAAGGCCTACGACGCCAAGACCACGCCGGACATGCGGGTGATCGATCCCAAAGGGGCCATCGCCTACATGGGGGCCATCGACGACGACCCCGGCGGCAAGAAGGACTCTCCCACCAATTACGTAGCCCAGGCCCTGGACGAGCTGCTGGCGGGCAAGGACGTCTCCACGCCGCGGACCAGGCCCTACGGCTGCTCGGTGAAGTACCCGCCGAAGTAGTCCAGCCGGCCCGCGGGCACGACGGACCTCCAACGAAGCACCCCCGGGAACGAACCCCGGGGGTGCGGTGAGAGTCTCCTTCAGAACGCCCTGAGGGCGCACCGGGAACCTAGCCGTCGAGGGTCCAGCCGTCGCGGTACTGGCGGGCGATCAGGGCCTGGGCCTCGGGGCAGTCGAGGACCTTGCCCGCGGCGCCGTCGTACTTGAACTTCTTGCCCACGCGATAGGCGATCAGGCCCAGCAGCATGGTCTCGATGGCGTTGCCGCTGTACTCGAAGTCGCAGGCGGTCTTCTTGCTGGGGTCCTTGCAGGCCTCGATCCACTGTTCCTGGAAGCCGCCCAGGTCCGGCAGGACCTTGTCCTTGGAGCGCGGCTTGTAGTAGGCCATGTCGGCGTTCCTGCCGTAGGGCAGCAGCACGCGCGAGGCGAAGTCGGCGACGAGGAAGCCCTCCTTGCCCTTGAACATCACGCCGTGCCCGACCTTGTTGAGGTCCACGTAGCCCTGGGGCGAACGGGGCATGTCGCCGCCCATGTACCACGAGAGCTTGATCGGCCCGTGCCAGTCGTTGGCGGGGAACTCGAAGCTCGAGGTCATGCGGACGGGGACGACGTCCTTGTTGAACGGCTCGCCGGTGGCCGAGGCGGAGGTCGGCAGCTTGACGTCGATGGCGTTCCAGGCCAGGTCCATGACGTGGCTGCCCATGTCGCCGATCTGTCCGGTGCCGAAGTCCCAGAACATGTTCCAGCTCAGGCAGTTGGCGCCGGGCCCGCCGGCGAAGTAGCCGGGATTGTAGGGGTGCATGGGCGAGGGCCCGATCCACAGGTCGTAGTGCAGGTGCTTGGGCGGGTCGCCCTGGGCGGGCAGATAGCCCGGGCGCGGGATCTTGCGGTTGCCCCAGGCGTAGACGTCAGTCAACTCGCCGATCGCCCCGTCGATCACCATCTCGCGAACGCGGTTGAAGTTGGGGATCGCGTGGCGCTGCGTGCCGACCTGGGTGGCCAGCTTGCCCTTCTTCTTGAGCCAGTGCTCCCGCACGACGCGGACCTCGTGGACGCAGTTGCCCAAAGGCTTCTCGCAGTAGACGTGCAGGTTGCGGTTGAGAGCCCAGTTGGAGATGAACGCGTGCGTGTGGTCGGTGGTGCAGCAGACCACCGCGTCCAGGCCCTTCTGGTCGAGGGCCTTTCGCCAGTCGACGTACTTCTGGGCGTTGGGGAACGTCTTGGCCCCGAACTCCAGGTGGTTCTCGTCGATGTCGCACAGGGCGACGACGTTCTCCTTCTTGAGCACCCCGAAGTGGGCCGCCCCGCGACCCCACGTGCCGATCAAAACGATGTTCAGCTTGTTGCTGGGCGCGTCGGCCCCGCGAATGATCGTGCTGGGCAGGAAGGTGACTCCCGCGCCGAAGGCGGCGGAGGTCTTCAGAAACTGGCGGCGGCTGCCGAGGGACGTCGAGGGCTTGCTGGGCATGAGCGGTTCCTTTCTTGCCGGTTAAGGTTCAGGAGATTCATCCGGTGCTTGCGTATCTTGGTTAAACGCGTGGCCGGACGGCGTGTTGCCCTCCGCCCGCCGAAGGGTCGCATCCGTCGCGGCGGCATGGTACAATTCCGTCGGCGGGCAAGTTGGTCCCGCCTTCACCCGTTAGGCTGGCAGAACAAATGAGGTGCTGGATATGACCGACACGAGAACCGTCGCTGTTGCGCGATCCCTGTCAGCCGTCGCCCTGGGCATGCTGCTGCTGAGCGCAGCATTGGGCGGGGCGGCATCGGCTGCGGACCAGCCCGCCGCGGCGGCTGGGGCCCAGCCTTCCCATCCGATCGTCCAGCCGGGCGAACTGGCGTTCGAGGAGATCATCTTCGTCAAGCGCCGCCCCTACTCGTCGGACCATTACTACACCGACATCAACAACGGCACCTCCGCCGACCGCTTCGACGCCCGCAACGGCATCTACATCTTCAACCTTCGCACGCGCAAAGAGCGTCCGGTCGTGACGGCCGCCCAGATGCCGGGAGGCAAGGGCTTCCTCGGCAAGATCAGCCTGTCGTTCGACGCCAAGAAAGTGGTCTTCGACTTCCGCGAGAATCCCGGCGCGGGCTTCCGCGTCTGGGAGGTGGGCGTGGACGGGCAGGGCCTGCGCCAGGTCGCCAAGGCCCCGCCGGACGAGGAGGAAAAGGCCGCCCGCTGGCACAAGGGCTGGCACACCGACGACATCCACCCCGCCTATTTGCCCGACGGGCGGATCATCTTCTCCTCCAGCCGCTGCGAGCGCACGGTGCTGTGCGGCGGGTCGGCCCACCTGACCGTCCCCACGCTGCACCGCATGAAGGCCGACGGCACGCAGGTCGAGCAGCTCTCGTTCAGCCCGGTCAGCGAGTTCTGCCCCGTGGTGCTCGACGACGGGCGGGTGATGTACCACCGCTGGGAGTACGTCGACAAGGGCGCCCGCGTGTCCAAGACGCTGTGGTCGATGAACCCCGACGGCTCGTGCCCGCAGGAGATGTTCGGCCTGTCCGACGACGCCACGCCCGTCTACATGTACCCGCAGCCCATGCCGGGCAGCACCTCGCGGGTGGTCTGCGTCGGCACGTGCCACTTCCCGCAGGGCGGCTGCCTGGGCTCCATCCTGCTGGTCGACTGCGACATGGGCATCCGCGTGCCCGGGCCGGACCCCGACGAGCCCGGCTTCGTCCCGCTGGACCCGCAGTACCCGGTGGTCAACATCACGCCCCAGGTCTTCGTCGAGCGCCACACCGAGCCCGGCTGGCACTTCCGCACGGCCGACGGCACGTACGTCCACGACCGCAACGGGCAGAAGGGCAGCCTCTACACTCACCCGTTCCCGGTCGACCAGAAGCGGTTCCTGGTGAGCTACAAGGTCAAGGCGGAAGATCACTACAAGAACGTACCCAACGCCTACGCCCTGTACCTGCTGGGCATCGACGGAACGCACCGTTTCATCCACGCCGACGCGGACCTGTCCTGCTGGCACCCCACGCCGTTGGTCCCCCGCCCCCTGCCGCCCCAGGTCCAGTGCGAACATCGCGACGAGGCCTGCGCCAGCAAGGAACAGGCCGTGTGCGTGCTGGCCGACATCTACCGCGGCATGGACGGCGTGCAGCGGGGCGAGGTCAAGTGGATCCGCGTCAACGAGGTCCTGCCCCGCTACTGGTCCACGGGGCGGCGATGGAACCCCTCGCTCAGCAGCAGCAGTTGGAAGGGCGCCCTCTGGCCGCGCGTGCAATGGGGCGTCGTGCCGGTCGAATCCGACGGGTCGGCCCACTTCCTGGTGCCGGCCAGGCGGAACATCTTCTACCAGGCCCTGGACAAGGACTTCCGCGAGATCCAGCGCGAGCGGACGTATGTGAACTACGCCCCGGGCGAGGTCCGCTCCTGCGCCGGCTGCCACGGGCAGGCCAACTTCACATCGGCGGCGGTCCGGGCCGCCAAGCCGCTGGCGCTGTCCCGCCCGCCCAACTCTCTCCAGGCGCAGCCCTGCGACCTGAAGGCCAACGGCGGCGACGACAAGCCCGGACAGGTCATCCACTACCCCACCGACATCCAGCCGCTGCTGGACGCCAAGTGCGTCAAGTGCCACAACGAGAAGGACCCGCCCGCCAAGCTCCGCCTGACGGGCGAAACCACCACCTACTACAACACCTCCTACGAGGAACTGGCCAAGCGCGAGCTGGCCGGGCCGCTTATCAGCGAGTTCACGTCCTTCTCCAAGGGCGACCAGGGCAACTGGAACGGCGGCTACCTGCCGCCCAGGAGCCTGGGCTCCTACAAGAGCAAGCTGATGGCCATGCTCAGCGACCCCAAGCACCCCCAGAACGCCAAGAACAACCACGCCAAGCTCCTGACGAGCATGGAGCTGATGCGGATGGCCCGCTGGGTCGACAGCAACTACCAGTACTATGGCAGCTACTTCGGCCGGCACCACCCGCAGTGGGCCAAGCCGGAGACCAAGAGCGACGCGTACGACCCCGCCGACTTCCGTCGCCGCGCGACCTTCGAGGAGTCCATCGGCTTCCTCGCGCCGCCGTGGCACCGGTAGGCAGGACCGGCACATGAAACCCCTGGCGAGGATGGCGTTGTTCGCGGTTCTATCGACTGGATGGGCCGAACCCGCCCAGGCCGGGGGCGCGGAGATCGACCGCCAGACTCTCGACAAGTGGTCCGCCCCCTACCGTGGGTGGCACTACCACCCGGACCACGTAATTCCGGCCGATCCGAAGATCCCCGGCCACGAGAAATTCCGCAACGCCGACGTGCCCTGCGTCTACCAGCTCCCCGGCCAGGCGGACAAGTGGTACATGAGCTTCATCGCGTTCGACGGCAAGGGGTACAACTCATTCGTGGCCGAGAGCGCGGACCTGGTGACGTGGACGCGTCCGCGGCTGGCGATGGGCTTCGGCCCGGCGGGCGAGTTCGACCACGGCGGGTGCGTGATCGGGGCGTTCCTGTACGAGTCGTACGACATCAAGGCGCCGCGGCTGCTCAAGAAGCGCGACGGCAAGTTCTGGACGCTCTACGGGTGCTATCCGCGTCAGGGCGGCTACGAGCTGCGACCCGGCTACGAGGGGGTGGCCGTCAGCGACGACGGGCTGACGTGGCGGCGGGCCAAGGACAAACCCACGCTGGCCGTCCAGGACGGCGACTGCGCCGCCTGGGAGAAGGACTGCATCTATCAGCCGTGGCTGGTGGAGCACAAGGGGCGGTTCTTCGACTTCTACAACGCCGCCCACGGCGGGATCGAGCAGACGGGGCTGGCGTTCTCGACGAATCTGCTGGACTGGATGCGCTACCCGGCCAACCCGGTCATCGCCAACCGCCCGGGCGGATACGACGAGAAGTTCGCCTCCGACCCGAAGGTATTCCGCGACGGCGACCACTGGACGATGTTCTATTTCGGCGTGGGCAAAGGCGGGGCGCACGTGATGGTCGCCTTCTCGCGCGACCTGGTGCACTGGACGGCCCACGGCGAGCCGCTCTACAAGGCGGGCGGCAACCCCAGCGGGCTGGACAAACAGTACGCCCACAAGATCTCGCTGGTCTACAAGGCCGCCAACGAGACCTTCTACATGCACTACTGCGCGTGCGGGCCCAAGGGGCGCGGCATCGGGCTGATCACCAGCAAGCCGCTGCGGTAGCTGCCGCCCGCAAGCCCTACGGCTCGTCGTCGTCTTCTTCCTGCTTGCCCTTCTTGCCCTTGCGCTTGGTCGCGGACGGCTTGGGACGGCTGGGCGAGGCGTACGGGCCGTTGCCCGCGGCGCACCAGGCGAGGTCCTCGCGGATGCCGGGCAGGTTCGCGAAGGGTTCCTTCGAGCGGCGGCAGTAGTCCTGGAGATGGAGGGCGAGTTGGCGGACGGTCTCGCGGCTGGCGGGATCGGTGAAGAGGTCTTTCATTTCCAGCGGGTCGGCGTCGAGGTCGAACAGGCTCGGGTCGCGGTCGGCCCAGATGACCAGCTTGTGGCGGCGATTGACGGCCATCAGCCACTGGCCCTGGGCGTTGCGGGAGAAGGCGACGTCGGTCCAGTCGGCGGGGGCGGCGCCGCGGAGCAGCGCGGAGGCGTCGCGGCCTTCGTCGGCGGCGTCGCCCTTCGCGCCCAGCAGGCCCAGGATGGTGGGCTTGAAGTCCACGGTGGCCCACGCCTGCTTGACGATCGTGCCGGGTTTGACCAGGCCCGGGGCGTAGACGAGCATGGACACGCGCGCGGAGGCCTCGTAGGGCACGCCCTTGTTGACCCGCGCGTGCTCGCCGCACATGTCGCCGTGGTCGGAGGTGAACACCACCACCGTCCGCTCGATCAGGCCCGTTTCCTTCAGGCAGGCGAGGATCCGCCCGACGCAGTCGTCGATGCACTTGACCATGCCGAAGTAGCGGGCCATGTCCATCATGGGCCCCTTGTGCGAGGGGCGCTGGGCGCCGGCCGCCGAGGCGGGCGCCTGGAACTTCATCCGCGCGTACATCGTGTCGTAGGGCGCCCGGACGGTGTTGGGCCCGTGCGGGTCGGGAATGCTGACCATGTAGCAGAAGGGCTTGTCCTTGTGGGCGCGGACGAACTCGACGGTGCGGTCGGTCAGGAAGTCGGTGGTGAACGACTGGCGGTCGGCCCCGGCGACGCTGTCGGTGGGCCCCTTGGCCGAGCGGGCCTTGACGCGCGGCCCGGCGGGCGTGTTCTCTAGCTGCTTCCAGTGCCCCCGGTTGAACATGCAGCGGTTGTCCTGGAAGCCGAACTTGCGGGCGGGTGACCAGCCGGGCTTGGCTGGACCGTCTAGGTGCCACTTGCCCGCGTAGCCGGTGGCGTAGCCCGCGCGGCGCAGAGACTCCGCGAAGGTCACCACCTCGCCCAGCATGGGACGGTCGTTGACCGGGGCCCCGGTATTCTGGGGGAACCGCCCCGAGACGAACGACGCCCGCGACGGGGTGCAGACCGGCGAGGAAGTGTAGAAGCGGTCGCACAGGGCGCCGTGCTCGGCCAGCCAGTCGAGGTTCGGCGTCTCGACCACCGCGCCCGGCCCCCACACCAGTGCGTGCTCGGTCTTGAGCTGTTTGCGGTAGCAGCCCAGCGTGCGGAAGTTGTGCTCGTCGGTGTGGATGACCAGCAGGTTGAGCCGGTCGCCTGCCGCCTGGGCCTGTAAGTCGCCCAGGCTGGACGAGGCGGCCAACAGGGCCCCCGTCCGAACCAGGAACTCGCGTCGCGTCTGTTTCACGGGACCATCCTCTCCGTCCGACGCCCGGCGCCGGCCGGGCCGTCTCTGATTACCGAATGACATGATACCTGTCAACCATGAGCGACACGTGAGATGACCGCACCGGGGAATCAGGATATAATGCCCCTCAGGTCCACCCAGGCCTCAAGCGGCCCGGCGGGGCCGGAATCGAGACAGACCATGAACACCCTGTCGCGCCTGTCGGCACTGGTGGTCCTACTGTCGTGCAGCCTGGCAAGCGGGATCAGCCCCGCCGAGGCCGGCCGCCAAACGGACGCGGCCCGCAGACACCTCAACCAGGTCGAGCGCCAGTTGCGCGACGCCCAGGACGACGTGGCCCGGGCCAAGCGAGACCTGGAAGACGCCCAGCGCCGCCAGAAGCAACTCCCCGACCAGATCGAACAGGGCAAGAAGCAGATCTCCTCGCTCAAGAACCGACTGGCCGAGGCGGGAAAGTCGCTCGATGAGGCGCGGGGGAAGATCGCCCCGGCCGAGCAGGCCGTCAAGCAAAAGCAGGAGGCCGTCGCCCCCGCCCAGAGGCAGGTGCCCAAGGTCCAGGCCCAGGTCGATGCCGTCCGCATCCGCCTGTGGACGCAGATCCAGCAGAAGCCGGACTACCGGGCGGCGGCTGACGCGCAGGCAGCCGCCCAGAAGCGATACGACCAGGCGTGCGAGGCGTGCCTGGCCGAGTTGGGCAAGGTGGAGTCGTACGCGAAGCTGGCCCAGGAACTGGCCCGCCGGGAGCAGGAGCTGGAGGAGCTTCGCCAGGCCAAGGCGCCGGTCTCGAGGGTGGGCGCCGCCAGCACGCAGTGGATCGAAACCAAGAACGAGGTCGAACGGCGCAAACAGACGGCGATGGAGGGCGACGTCGCCATCGCCACCACGCGGAGCGAGTTGAAGACCGCCACCGACGCCCTCGATGCACTGAAGGCCAAGTACGAGCAGGAGATGAAGTTGCACCCGGATCTGTCGCCGCTGCTGGCGGAGTTGGAGAAGGCCAGGAAGGCAGCCCAGGCGGCCGAGGCGAATCTGGACAAGGCCCGGGCCGAGCTGGCCGCCGCCAGCAAGGCGATCGAGCAGAGCCAGTCGCAGGAGAAATCCGCCCGGGAGAAGCTCCAGCAGGAGGAGCAGGAGCTGGCCCGCAAGCAGAAGTCGCTGAACAGCGCCGACGACGACGTCAAGGACGCCCGCCGCCGCATCGACAACCGTGAAGACGACGTGAACCGCCTGCGCCGCGAGCGAGAGCGGGCGGAGGACACCTTGCGAGACAAGCTGCGTCAGGAAAGCCGCGCTCGCAGTTCCGGAAAGAAGAAGTAGGCGCCCGGCGAAGCTTTCAATTACCCACATCTTCCGCAAACCGACCCCCGCCGGTTTATCCGGCGGGGGAGGAAGTCTGGGTGGGCTAGTAAGCGGGCGGGTCCTCTTCACCGGCCCCTGCCGGTTTATCCGGCAGGGGAAGAAGTCTGTCGGCTTGTGGCCAACTATTGTAGCCAAGCACACTTGTTCACCTGCCGCTCAAGGCGGCAGGGGCCCGGGCAAATGTGGTCCGCTGGTAGCTTGCTCAAACTGATCCACCTGCCGCACAAGGCGGCAGGGGTTAAGATGTGGGTAATTGAAAGCCGGCGAAGTCCCTGTTGCCCCTCAAGGCCGCCCAGGCCAAGCCCGAACCATCCGGAACCCCGGCGCCGGCGCGGCTGGCGCGTTGACTGGCCGGGTCCCCCGGCCTACCATTCCACGAGTGAAACGACTCCACGGCACCTTGGCATGTGGGCGGATAACGCGGCGGGCCCTGTTGTGGGTCTTCCTGTGCGCGGTGCAGACCGCGTGGGCGGCCGAGTCGCGCAGACCCAACGTGATCGTGATCTTCACCGACGATCACGGCTGGGCCGATCTGGGCAAGCAGGACGTGCGGAAGGACATCCGCACGCCGCACCTGGACTTGCTGGCGGAGGGCGGGGTCCGCGCGACCAACGGCTACGTCACCGCGCCGCAGTGCGTGCCCTCGCGGGCGGGCCTGCTGACGGGGCGATATCAGAACCGCTTCGGGCTCGAGAGCAACGGCGAGAAGCTGGACGGCTTCGACGCCCAGCAGACCATCGCTCATCGCCTGAGAAAGGCGGGCTACGCCACGGGCATGACCGGCAAGTGGCACCTCGGGCCGCCGTCGCAAATCACGCGCCACGGCTTCGATGACGTCTACTGCACCCAGGGCGGCCCGCGAAACACGTGGGCCAATTTCGACCTGGAGGGCGGAACGGTCCCCGGCCAGGTCGTCAAGAACGACCTGTATCACCTGGACGCCAACTCGGCGGCCGCTTGCGCGTTCATCCGGCGCCACCGCGACAAGCCGTTCTTCTTCTACCTGGCCTATCGCGCGCCGCACACGCCGTTGGACGCCCCGCCCAAGTACACCTCGCGGTTCCCCGGGCCCATGCCCGAGCGCCGCCGCCAGGCGTTGGCGATGATCTCCGCCGTGGACGATGGCGTGGGGCAGGTGATGAAGACGCTGCGCGAGTGCGGGCTGGAAGACAAGACGCTGATCTTCTTCCTGGGCGACAACGGGGCGCCGCTGAAGATCCACAAGACCGACTCTCCCCTGCACGGCGACCCGGGCGGGTGGGACGGTTCCCTGAACGACCCGATGAACGGCGAGAAGGGCATGCTCAGCGAGGGCGGCATCCGCGTGCCCTGGCTGGTGTACTGGAAGGGTCGCATCCCGGGCGGGCAGACGTACTCGCACCCGGTCATTTCCCTGGACATCGCCGCGTCGGCCGCCGCCCTGGCGGGCCTGGCAGACCGGGCGGACCTGGACGGGGTGGACCTGCTGCCGTACCTGACCGGGCAGAAGAGCGATCCCCCGCACGAGCGGCTGTTCTGGAGGTGGATCGCCCAGTCGGCCGTTCGCGAGGGGCAATGGAAACTGCTGGTCGGCGGCAAGCGGCAGTACCTCTTCGATCTCCAGTCCGATCCGCAAGAGAAGCACAACCTGCTTGAGCGGCATCCGCAGATCGCCCAGCGACTCCGCGCCCGCCTGGAGGCGTGGGCGGGTGAGCTTCAGCCGCCGGGCCTGGCGACCAAGCCTATGGCGCCCGTTTGGGAGGCATACTACGACTTCTACCTGGAGGGCAAGCCGGCGCCGGCCGCCGGCGGCACGGCGCCCGCGCCGGGCCCGCTGCAAGGCTGGGTCGCCCGCAACAGCAGCGCGGAAGTCAAGGACGGCGCCCTGCACGTCTGCCAGGGCGAGGGCTCGCAGCAGCGCCCGTTCCTGGCCCGGGCCAATCTGCACGTGACCGGCCCGGCCCGCGCGGAGGTGGCGATCCTGTGTTCCGCGGGAGGCCAGGCGGGTTTCGCCTGGCGGCTGGAGGGCCAGAAGGACTTCCCGCCCGGCCAGGTGGTCAGCGTGAAGGTGCCCGGCTCGCCGCAATGGCAGAGCCTGTCGGCGGAACTGCCGGCCAAGGGGCGGATCATCCACCTCCGTGTGCTTCTGCCGCAAGGCGAGTGCAAGCTCCGGCGCGTCGCGCTGACCAGCACGAAAGACCAGTCTGCGGAACGCTGGAGTTTCTCAAAGCCGTGAGCACGTCGCGATGGTTCGCGCTGGCTGCCCGTGTCGCAGGATGCGTTCCCTCGGGCGCGTTCGGCGTGCTTCAAGGGCTGGGCCCACAGCGGCTGGGCGGGCACATGGCGCCGCTGGGGCTGTAGGACCTGAAGAACCACGCCGACGAACTGCGGAAATGGGCGCATCGGACGGACGACGCGATCCTGCGTCCGTGATCGCGCCCGAGTGAGGGTACCTGCTTCCGCCGCCCGCTCACGCGCGGCCGGTTCGGCCGGACTCGTCCGCCGCGCGGGGCGGCACGGACGGGGCCTGGCCCAGTGGCCAGAGCGGCTGCTCCAGGCCCTTCACGTGCAGGTCCATCTGCGGGAAGGCGATCTCGATGTTGGACTCGCGGAAGACCCGGTCGATGGTCATGTTCAGATCGTGTCTTGTGGCCAGTCCATTCTCGATGTTCACGTAGGCGCGCAGCTCGAAGTCCAGCGAGCTGGCCCCGAAGCCCATGAAGAAGCACTGTGGGGCCGGGTCCTCCAGAACGTTGGGGTGCTCGCCGGCGATCCGGAGCAGAAGCTTGTGCACCAGCTCGACGTCGGACCCGTAGGCCACCCCGACCGGGAAGACCAGGCGGAAGGTCCGGTTGGAGAGCGTCCAGTTCAGCACCCGCCCGGTGATGATGTCCTTGTTGGGGACGATCAGTTCCTTGCAGTCCCAGTCGGTGATGGTGGTGGATCGCATGCGGATCTGCGAGACCGATCCGCTGACGTCGCCCACGGTGACCAGGTCGCCTACGCGGACCGGGCGCTCCCAGAGGATGATCAGGCCGCTGACGAAGTTGGCGAAGATGTCCTGCAAGCCGAAGCCCAGGCCCACGGTCATGGCCGCCACCAGCCACTGGATCTGCGACCAGTCCATGCCGATCAGCCCAAAGGCCACGATGGTGCCCACGATGGTGATGACATAGCGGCAGAGCGTGGCGACGGCGAAGCGGACGTCGTCCTTGATGGGCAGACGCTGCAGGATGACCATCTGGAGCAGCCCGGGCAGGTTGCGGGCGGCGATGACGGTGATGACGACGGTGAAGAGGGAGTAGAACAGGTGGGCGATGGTCACCGTCTCGCCCCACAGGGGCTGGCGGGTGAAGACCATCACGGCCGGCAGGACGTCACGCCAGATCACCCACAGCCCGCCCAGGAACGTCAGGCCCGTCACGGCCCGCAGGAGATGGCGCGTCTGCCCGCTGATGGCAGCCAGGCTCACCTTGGGTTCCTCGGCCGCCGGGGACGGGGCGCCCTCGGCGGGAGGTTTGGGCTCAGCCTGAGCGGCGGCCTGGGCAGCCTGGCGTTCCTGGAATCGCTTGATGGCGATCCGCCGGCGGGTCAGCATCAGCCATCGGATCACCAGCCCGTAGACCAGCAGGATGGACAGAACCAGCCACAACGTACTGGCCACGCGGAGGCTGAGTTGCACCGCAGTGTAGTAGTAGCCCAACACCACCAGCGCCCCCACCGCCACCACGCCCGCGGCCGCCAGAGGCAACCACAGGTAGCGGGAATGGAACACCCAGCCGCTCTCGCCGTCGGTGAAGCGCTCCGCCAGCACCCGCGGGCGCAGCACCCACCACAAGACGATGAGGATCTCGACCTGGGCGACCAGGAACGCCACCCGCCCGAGGGAGGCCTGCCAGGCCTGCTGATCGCTAGCCTCGCTCAAGGCGATCAGGAACACGACCGGCAGCAGCGCGTACTGGAGGGCGCCGACGGCCTGGCCGAGCAGGACGGTTCCCTCGGCCTCCCACCCGAAATGCTTGACGCCCAGCCCGTTGGGCAGGCAGGCGTAGCGCAGGATGTTGAGGGCCAGGAACAGTCCCGCCGTGGCCAGGGTGGCCTGCGCGAGGGCATAGGCGAAGCTGCCGGGCTCGGCGGTGGCCAGCAGGCGCCACGGCGCCAGCGCCAGCAGCGCCGGCCCCAATGCGCTGAGCAGCAACGTGTAGAGGCCGGCCTTGAACGTGGGCCTGATCGAACAACTGCGGACCTGCTGGGGGGTCGTTTCGACCCATCTCGACAGGCGCCCGCGGACTGTGGGGCGAAGGACCAGGGCGGCGATCAGGCAAGCGGCAATCAGAACGGGCAGATAGAACAGGTCGCGGGCATCCTGCCAGAGTGCCAGGGCCGCAGACCTCCAATCGTCGTGGCGGACAAGACTAAGGAAGTCGCGCGGGACAGCCGCCAGCGCCCGCAGGCCCAGCGGCGGATGGCTTTGAAGCCAGAGGATCCGCTCGTCCACAACGCGGGCGAGCGAACGGGTGAGGTCCCGCAACTGGACCTGGGCGGTCTCCAGGTCGACCAGGGCGTTGAAGTACTTGTCGGTGTCGGCGGTGAGCTGGTCGAGGTACTTCAGGCGGCTTTCGACCTGATCGGTGATGGCCGCGGCAAGGTTCTCGCGCTCCCACTCGCTGCGGGGCGGCGCGGCGCGGGCGAGGATCTGCTGGACGGTCGCCTTGACATTGCCCATCTTGGCCCGTTCTTCCTCCAACTCGTCGCGGGCGAGTTGGGCGGCGGCGATTTCCTCGCGCTTGGAGCCCTGGGCCCGCAGGGAGCGGCTGAACTGGGCCAGGTCGCCCCGCTTCTCCTTCAGCAGGGCGGCCATCGCGTGCGTCACGCCCGTCCGGTTGAGACGGTCGCGGATGGAGTCGAACTCCTTCCTCGTATCGCCCGCGCGCTTCTGGGCGTCCTGGACCTGGTCGGAGACTTGCTTGATCAGGGCCAGCAGACCCTTGGGCCCGTTGAGCCGCTCGGCCAGGGCGAGGTTCTTCTCCGCCAGCTCGCGGACCAGCGGGTGGGCGTAGGCCGCCTTGCGGGCAGCCTCGCGGGCCTCGGCCTCCATGCGGGCGGCCTCGTCGGTGCGGGCCTTGACCAGCACTTCCTCCAGCAGGGCGACCTTCTGAGTCAGGTGCTCGCGGCGCCGCGCAGCCAGGGCCCGCTGCGCCGTCAGCAGGTCTCCGAAGCCCTCGTAGGTGGCCAACTCCTTCTCGTGACAGACGATTTCTTCCTCGAGGGCCTTCTTCTGGGCCCGCAGAAGGACCTGCTCGGCCTTGAGGGCCTGGGGCGGCTGGCCCTCGGCGGCAGGAGCGTCCAGCTTTCCCTGGATCGCGGTGATCTGCTTGCGGGCGTCGGCGACGAGCTTGGGGATCTCCTGCCGCCTGGCCGGGCGGTTCTTGATCTGGTCTTCCATGTCACCGACGGACTTCTCCACTTCGGCCAGTTCCGTCTTGGCGGCGGACAGTTCCTCTTTGGCCTTCTCAAGGAGCATCCCGGCCGGCGCTTCGAACGCCGGTCGGGTGGCCAGTTGGGCCTCCTGATCCTTGACCGCCACCACCAGGCGGTCGGGCGCCTCGAGCTTGGCCGTCCGCGCCGCCCAGTCGGCGGCGGCCTGGAGCTTGGCCAGGGCCTGAGCATACGAATCCAGGATCTTCTTCTTCACCTCGGCGTCCAATGCGGTGGCTGCCTCGATCTCCTGGACCTTGCCCTGGATGGCGGCCGGGGTCAACTCCAGTTCGGCGGCGCTGGCGGGACGTGAAGTGGCCGCGGGCTGGGTCTGGGTCGTCGCGTCGTCGCCGCGGGCGAACGCGGCGGGCAGGGCCAGCAGCAGCCCCAACATGGCCAGAGCGGTCCATTGTGTTCTGATCATCGCGGAAACTCTCTTCCGGGCTAGCGCCCCGTCGTTCAGCCTTCGTCGTGTCGTGCTTGGGGCCAAGCACTCGCCAGGTCGCCGCCACGCGAGGGGCAAGCGGCCCTCGGGCCTGCCGGCCTGCCTCGGCGCGGAATCTCGTTCGCCTGGCGGAAGTGAATACCACCGTAGCGTCACTCCACGCAACCAGTCTACCCGCCAGGGCCGGGCCGTTCAACGCCGCCGCCCACACCCGCGCGAGACGCCAAAACCGCAAATCGTCAATCACGGGTCCGCGCCTGCGTTTGGACTGCCCGGGGGACAGGAGCGAGACCATGATCCGAATCGTCTGCCTGTTGGCCGCCGCGACCGCGCCGGCGGCCCAGCCGGCGCCGACCGACCCGATCGTCTGGGAGAGCGCCCGCTTCAGGCTCGTGCTGGGCCCGGACGCGACGTGGCGTTCGCTGACGGACAAGCAGGCCAAGGTGGAGCGGTGCTTTGCGCCGGGCAAGGTGGCGATGGCCGCCGTGACCGTCGCCCCGTCCCTTCCGCCCCCGCCCACGGGGGCGCACACCAGCGTGCACGACCATCAGAAGGCCCTGGCCCTGGCGCCGCCCAGGCAGTGCAATGCGAACTCGGCGTCGTACGTGCCGGTCAAACCTGCCGGGAACGCCGCGGCTGCGGGCGGCGAACTCGTGTTGCGCTTCGCCGGCTGCGACACGGCGGCGACCTACGCGGTGGCCGTCAGCGACGACTGCATCCAGTTCACGTTGAAGAAGATCGAGGGGACCCGGCCTACCGAAATGACGCTGCTGCGTCTCGCCACGACCCTGCGGGCACGGGTGGGCACCCGGCTGGGCCTGGGGTGGGATGAGTCCGCCGGGGTGGGCATCCTGGCGGCCAATCGCCAGGTCCGCGGGCGGGCCATCCCGCACAAGGACCACGCCGAGCTGCTGGCCACCACGCAGGACGCCCCGGGTCCCAGGCTCGAAGGCGCTTCCGCCGCCCTCTACGCCGCGCCCGAGAAAGAGCTGGACGCCCTGCTGGAACGCCTCTCGCGCGGCTTCGACCTGCCGCGGAACGCCTCCGCCCGGACGCCCTCGCGATTGCTGCCGCTGGCGCGGCGCTCGTACTGGTTCTTGCACGTGCCGCAGAAGGACGCCGGCCGCGTCGTCGAACTCTGCCGGCGCTCCGGCATCAGGCAGGTCATGATGATCTCGCACTCCTGGTGTTCGAGCGTGGGGCATTACACGTTCAACAAGACCTTCTATCCGGACGAACTGGAGGGCCTGAAGGCCACGGTCAGGAAGCTGCACGACGCGGGGATCCTAGTGGGCATGCACTGCTTCGCGTCGAAGATCAGCAAGATCGACGCCTACGTCACGCCCGTGCCCGACAAGCGGTTCTGGGTGGACCGCACCGCGACGTTGGCCGACGACGCCGGACCTGCTGACACGTCCATCCATATGAACGACGACCTCCGCGAGTGGCCCGGCAGCCCCGTCGCGAGGCAGAAGCTCTGGGAGGGCGGCGTGGCCAAGCATCGCGAGGTGATCCTGGACGACGAGATCATCGCCTACGAGTCCATCGGCCCGGAGGGCAAGTGGGACACCTTCCTGGGCTGCAAGCGGGGCGCGTGGAAGACCGCCCCCGCCGCCCACAAGGCCGGCACGGTCGGCCGGCACTACGGCGTGGACGGGTGCATCAACGGATACATCGTCGACCAGGAGACCTCGCTGCTGGATGAGACGACGAGCCGGCTGGCTGGGATCTTCAACGCCTGCGACTTCGACATGGTGTACTTCGACGGGGGTGAGGACGTCGACCGGCGGCGGTTCGACCACTACGTCACCAACTTCCAGGCCGTCGCGATGAGCAAGTTCCAGCGCCGCCCGCTGGTGCACATGGGGACGATCATGACGCACGGGCTGTGGCACAGCTTCACCCGCAGCGGAACGGTAGACACGTATCTCAACACGCTCCGCGGGCACATCCAGGCCGGCGGGACAATCGAGACCTGGCCGACCGTCCGCGACCACATCGACCGCTCGGTGCGGTACATGCAAAGCATCGGCGATGACCGCATGGTGGGCGAACTGGGGTGGTTCGGCATCTGGCCCAAGGGCAAGGACACCGACGGCCTGCAACTGGACGAGATCGAGTACCTCATGTGCAAGTCGCTGGCCCATGACGCCCCGATCTCGCTGCAGACCAGCTTCGCCCAGATGGACCGCCACCCGCTGACAGGCGGGGTCCTGGAGATCGTCCGGGCCTACGAGGAACTGCGGGCGAGCCGCAGCGTCGGCGCCGCCACGCGCAAAAAGCTAGCTGGGCCCAAGAAGGATTCCCTCCTGTACGTCGCCAAGCCGGGCTCAGCCCCGGAGCTGCTGGCGGCTGAGCCGGCCGACGTCGCCGGCGGGCGCGACGTGCGGGCCATGCTCGCCCAACGAGGAAACGACGTGGTGGCGTCCGTCTGGCACTACACGGGCCAGCCGGGGCGGTTCGAGTTCGGCCTGGCCAAGGGCAAGCCGCGGGCGACGGACCTGGCCGGCCAGCCGGTGGGCCTGGCCAGCGAGGAGGTCGGCGGCTACCTGCTGGCCCTGCCGCCGCGACGCACGAACATCCTGCTGCCGAACATAACGCTCGACCAGGCGAGGGAAATCCTGGCCAAGGCGCGGGTGGAGGCCGTGGAGCCGAAGAAGTAGAGGCTCTGCAATTTGAACATCCAATGTTCAGATTGCAGAGCCTTCATTCACCCCATCACCAGCCGCAGGATCGCGAAGTAGGCGACGGCCAGGACCGCGGTGACGATGGCCGAGCCGAGGATGGAGCGGTAGACCGGGGCGAAGGGCGTCTCGAAGTAGCGGTTGCTGACGACGTAGCAGAGGTGGATGGGGCTGATCATCTGCCCCAGGTGTCCGAAGGCGTAGGCCAGGGCGACGTACGGGGGCAGGGCGGGCTGGCCCGGCAGGGCGGCCACCAGGCCCAGCACGATGGGGAAGCTCGTGCCCACGAACCCGACCGCCAGCCCCGTGACCATGCCCGCCACGAAGGGCAGCGCAGCCACAACGGCTTCGACAGGCAGGTGGATGGCGGCCAGTTCGGAGGCGATCTGGGGCGTGGCGTTGACGCTCTCCAGGACGTGCTGGAAGACCATCACGGTCAGGACCAGCAAGCCCAGGTCGTAGATGGAGCGGTCGGCGAAGGCCCGCAGGAGTGTCCGCCCGCCGACGCGGTTGAGGCGGACCGTCCACGCCAGCGAGACCGCGAGCCCCAGCGTAACCGGCAGGTACTTCTCCAGGACCATCCGCCCCTGCTCGCCCAGGGCGGACAGGTCCAGCGCCTCTACGGCGGCGGTGGCCGCCGCCCACACCGCCAGGATGACCGCGATGGACGAGGTCTCGCGGAGCAGGCGGCGCTTCGTGCCGGCCGGCGCGGGCGGGGCGGTGGCGTGCAGGTCGCTGTGGCTGCCTCGGAAGATCAACAGGCCCGCTGCGGCCATGAAGATCCCCAGCGGCATCTGGAAGGCGACGAACGCCCCGAAGGAGCGGTCGGTCAGCGTCATGGCCAGGATCACGCCCGGGTACAGCGGCCACCAGTGCTCCCAGATGTGTCGGTACCAGTAGTTGACGGCCGACAGGAACGCCCCGCTGACCTTGACCTCTCCGGCGGCGGAGCGGACCATCGGCGCCGAGAACAGGGCCCCGCCGGGCATGGGCAGCAAACCGATGAGCGCGGGCAGGGCGGCCATCGCGACGGCGGGGCGGCGGAAGAACGCGCGGGCCAGCGTGACGATCCGCTCGAGCTGCCCGGCGAGTTGCATGGTCCTGGACAGGACCAGCAGGAGGATCTGCACGGTCACCAGGGCCAGGGTGGCCGGACGGATGGCGCCGGTCAGCATCAGGCAGGGCAGCTTGCCCGCGGCGCCCATGAGCAGGCCCAGCACGACCGCCCCGGCCAGGATGGCCGCCGCCAGCGGCACGCGCAGGCGGGCCAGCACCAGGATCAGGGCAAACGCGCCGATTGTCACGGGGAACGCGTACATCGGGAGCATTGTAGCGAATCGTGAAGTCGTTGCTTCGCGGATTCGCGAATTGGCGGATACGCGAAGACCTGGATCACTGCAGTGACCAGGCCGGGTCACTGCAGCGACCCGGGAGGCGCGTCGCCTCGCAATCCGATCAACTCCTACCGCTTCTCCTCGCGGAAGACGACGCGGCAGGTGCGGGTCGTATCGCAGGTGCGCGGGTTGGGCACGAGGATGAAATCGTCGGTCACAACCGGCTTGAGGTGCTGGCCTTCGACGATGCGGACGTTGCCCACGCGGCGCGGCAGGAACGCCACGAAGGGCCTCCCGCCCCGCTGCGAGCCGTTGGCGTTGACCGGATCGAAGCTCTTGTCGCCCCGCCGCGGAAGGACCTCGAAGGTGAACGTTCCGTCCTTCTCGCTCAGCGTCTGGTCGTAGGCCTTGGGCGCGTCGGCCATCCGGGCCTGCCAGGCCGGGTCGCCATAGAAGGCGACCACGTCGCGGTCATGCAGCAGGCCCAGGCCGGTCATGAGCGCTCGGCGGTCCGCGCCCTGCGCAGCCGCCGCCGGCAGCGCGGGGCGCTGGCCCGGCTTGGGCTCCAGCGGCAGCAGGTTCGGAAACTCCGTCGCCAGGCGGTGGACCAGGGCGTGGTGGTTGGCCAGGAACGCCTCGGCCAGCGTGTAGCGCCCGGGCTGCTCCACGAACGTGTCCAGGCAGCCCCACCCCGCGTAGCCGAACCACGTGGGCACGGTGTAGCCGATCATCTGGTGCACGCCCGCGGAGTTTATCCAGGCCAGGGCCATCGCGTCGGGGCCGTTGACGTGGCCCATCAGGCAGTTGCCCACGGCCAGGTAGACCTTCGGGTTCGGCGAATGGATCGGGTGGGTCTTTCCCGCGGTGTCGTAGCCGATGAGCTGCCCGGCCTTGGGACGGAACGACCCGTTGCGATAGCGATAGCCGATCTGCCAGTCGCGTTCGGTGGCGTGGCCGGAGGTGACGAACAGGTCGGCCTGGTAGTCGTTCAGGGCCGCCACCAGCGCCGCGGTCGAGTCGGCGGGGCCCTTGGATTCCTCGATCTTCCCGCCGGGCTTCTTGCGCACGATCTTGCCCGCGTTGAGTTCGCAGTACCAGACGCCCTCCTGGCACATGTCCAGGGCGATCTCCGTGCCGGCGGCCGCCTTGCGGACCGTGAGCGGCTCGGAGTGTTTGGCGATCCGCAGGGCGTTGGCGGCGTCGTAGCCGGTCAGGATGCCCCAGAAGGCGTCGGCGTACGGGTCGTCGTCGATCTTCGTGACCAGGCGGTGCACGTCGGCTACGAACTGCTTGCCCGCCTCGCCGGGCCGGGCGACGAAACACACGAACCGCGGGTGCGGGTCTTTCAGCTTGTCCAGCGCGTCGGACACGGAGGCGTCGTACTCGATCAGCCAGCCCTTGTGCTTATCCAGCAGGGCCTGGGCGACGGCCTTCCAGCCGGCGTCGGCCAGCGTGGCCTTGGAGGCGACGACGGCGTAGTCGCCCTGGGCGGAGCGGGCGACAGGGACGAAGGACAAGGCAGCCAGCAGCGCGGCGGCGATAGCGAGGCGCATGGGATTCCTCACGGGGTGAAGGCCTTGCGGAGCAGGGCCAGGCTCTTGGGGATGGCGGTGCGCCAGTCCTCCTTGCCTTCGAACTCCAGGCTGACGTAGCCGTGGTAGTTGTTCTGGCGGAGCAGGCGGGCGATGCGGTCGTAGTCCAGGTCGAGGGCGTACCAGATGCCCCCGCCGTAGTACGTCTTGGCGTGGACGTAGACGGCCTTGGGGGCGATCTTCTCCAGGCGATCGTAGGGGTCTTCGAGGAAGTTGCCCGTGTCCATCGTGACGCCCAGCCAGGGCGAATCGACGGCGTTGACGATCCGCAGCAGGCCCTCGGGGGTCAGGGCCAGGCCCCAGTGGTTTTCCAGGCCGAGCACCACGCCGCATTCCCTGGCCTTGGGGATGCACTGGCGGAAGGCGTCGATGACCCAGGCGAAGGCCTGGTCGTCGCTGACGCCCGGCAGGCGGTCCTCGATGCCGCGGCGCTTCATCAGTTCGTCGAAGCTCTTGCTGGTCCCCCACCGCCCCGTGTTGACGCGGACGGTCGGGATGCCCAGTTGGTAGGCCAGTTCGATGCAGCGGATCGTGTGCTCGACGTTCTTCTTGCGCTGCTCCGCGTCGGGATAGAGGAACCCCTGGTGAATCGACAGCCCGCAGAGGTCCACGCCCTCGACCAGGGCCGTCCGCTTGAGCGACTGGACGTACGACCGCTCCTCGCCGTCCATCTGGCGGTGGAGGACTTCCACGCCGTCAAAGCCCATCGCCGAGGCCTGGCGGATGCATTCCTCGATCGACAGTTTCGAGTCCGGCCGAAAGCGCCAGAAGGAGTAGGTGGAGACGGCGACGCGGTTGCGGCGATGCCGGGCGGCCTGCCCCGCCGGGTCGGGCGCCGCCTCGGCGCTTGGCGCGGCGCCAAAAGCCGACCCCGAAAGCCCGGCCGCCCCAACCGCCAACGCCGAGGTCAACAGGTCTCGTCTGTGCATGGTCATACAGGCGATTGTCCGCACCGTCCAAGGCGGACACAAGGATAATCGGCGGCGTCCCAGCCGCAGCAAGCCGCGTAGCCCGCCGCTACGGCGGACCGCCCGCCTGCATGTTCGCATACAGGTCCTGGAGGGTCCCGTCGGCCATCGCCCGGCGGACGGCTGGCACCTTGCCTCGATACTGCGACAGCTTCCGCCGCCCGAACACGCGCATCAGCAGGCTCGGCAGGTTGAAGTGCGACTCAATCCTGGCCCCCGGCATGCGCTCGCGCAGGAGTTCCTGCACGTGCCAGGCGTGGCTCTCCATGAGGGTCATGATGGGCTGGACTTCCTGCATCGTCCGCATGGCGTCGGCGAAG
>Ga0116149_1000993_pt1 | contig 36045 bp, 39 predicted proteins | sample AD_UKC057_MetaG_FD_89787 | JGI IMG/M metagenome (GOLD analysis project Ga0116149, IMG submission 89787) | Active sludge microbial communities of municipal wastewater-treating anaerobic digesters from USA - AD_UKC057_MetaG | ecosystem: Engineered > Bioreactor > Anaerobic > Digestate | place: USA...
ATAGATAACTCGATAGTAGTTTCAAAAAATAGATCCGATGTAGGAAAAAGTGAAGCTAAACTTTCAGATGTCTTCTTTTCAACAGACAATTTCTACGGAAAAAAACTTGAGGTAAAAGCAAAAATAAGATACCAGAGTAAATCGATCCCAGCACAAATAATTCCCGTAAAGGGAAATAGTAAAACCTGCATCATAAAATTCAAAGACCCCCAATCGGCTGTTACGCCCGGTCAGTATTGTGTTTTTTACATAGGAAAATTATGCATTGGATCGGGAGTAATAAATTAGACAATGATGGTAAAATAGTAAAGGATGAAAACAAAAAAACCGGTCACCATAAGCAATAAACAAATAGAAAAAACTTTTCACCTAATACAGCAGGCAGGAACACTGATGCAAATGCCCAGACAGCATACAAAACATCTCGGTAATACATTTGACACGGTGGCATCTCACAGTTTCCATGTAGCGGTTATATCTTACTGCATAGCCAAGATGGAAGGGTTAACCCAGGAAAAAGCACTAAGGGCAATGGCAATGGGATTGTTCCACGACATGGTTGAAGCACGAACCGGGGATATCGATTTTGTGGGTAAACATTACACAACAGCTGACGAAGAAAAAGCAGTTAAAGATCAATTCGCTAACACCCCTTTTTCTAAAGATATGACAAATCTAATCAAAGAATTTGAAGAGAGAGTTTCTCTGGAATCGAAATGCGCCAAGGATGCTGATAGTTTAGAACAGATGTATTTAGAATGGACTTTGTCCTGGCAGGGAAACAAACTAGCAGATAGATGGTTCAAAGGAGATTTCAAAGACAGAGTTCCTTATATGAAAACTAACTCGGCAAAGAAATTGGCTATAAAAATGAAAACTAGCACCCCCCAGGAATGGTGGTGGTCACAATTCGCCAAAAAGGACGGTACAGTTAGAAATATAGAGAAACTGCTCGGAAAAAAGTACAAATAATTAAACTCCCCTATGATACAATAACCACACTATGAAAACACAAATAGAAAAACTACCAAAATCAACAATAAAAATGGCTGTTACCATAGAAAACGATAAAGTTAAGGAATTCTATAATAACGAGGTAAAAAAAGCCGTTGAAAACACGGAGATACAGGGATTCAGAAAGGGAACGGCCCCGAGAGAGATGGTCATCGAAAAAGTTGGAAACTCAAAACTTTACGGAGATGCAATAAATGAGCTTCTTCAGACTTTTTACCCCCAGGCTTTGAAAGAAAACAAAGTTTCTCCGGTATCCAATCCTAAAGTCGAAATAAAAGAATTTGACATTGAAAAAGATTTAGAGTTCACAGCAGAATTTGCAGTAAAACCGGAAGTAAAAATCGGAGATTATAGAAAGGCTTTAAAAAACTATTACAAAGAAAAAACCGAAAAGCTGGAAAAAGAAAAACTTGAAAAACTAAAAAAAGGTGAACTAAACGTAGAAAAAGAGGAAGAAAACCATGCTCATATAGGCCCGAATGAAGTAATAGATATCCTTTTGAAGGAGTCGGAGGTTGAAGTATCGGATATTTTAATAGAAGAGGAAACCGATAGATTAATGATGCGATTAATGGATCAACTAGAGACGATTAAACTACCGATCGAAAAATATCTGAAAGCTCAGGAAAAAACTGCGGACGAACTACGGGCAGAATATACAAAAATAGCCGAAAACAATATAAAAGCAGAATTTGTTCTCTCTTATCTTGTCGGGTTGGAGAAAATAGAAGTAAGCGACCGGGAAATAGAAGAAATGATAGAAGCCGCAGGAGACCCAAGTGTGGCTGAACAAATGCGCGACCCGATGCAAAAACTATACATAAGAACTATACTTGAGAAAAATAAACTTTTAACAAAATTAATAGAAGATACTCAGGGACCCCACGCTCACGAGGAAAATCATGAGAAAGGGGAACCCGAAAGTGAGAAAAAGGAGGAATAAAATGATGAATGAAACTTTAGTCCCCATAGTAGTAGAAAGAGACCAGGGTGGGATGGAAAGATCCTATGATATTTATTCCCGGCTATTGAAGGATTTTGTGATTTTCGTCACAGGTCCGATAGATATGGGGGTTGCAAATACCTTCATAGCTCAGATGTTGTTTTTGGAGAGCGAAAATCCCAAAAAGGACATCAGTGTTTACATAAACTCTCCAGGAGGAGAAGTTTACGCCGGAGTCGCTATGTACGATACAATAAAATACATAAAAAACGACGTCATGACGATAAATGTCGGGCTTGCGGCATCAGCCGCGGCTTTAATACTTTCAGCCGGCACAAGAGGAAAAAGATACGCCTTACCGGGATCTCACACAATGATTCACCAGGTAATAGGAGGCGTTGAAGGACAGGCCACAGATGTTGAAATAACAGCCAAACATATGTTAAAACTTAGGGACCAGTATGCTGAAGCTATAGCAAAAGAAACGGGTCAAAAATTGGAAAAAGTGAAGGCCGACATGGATAGAGATTATTGGATGGACGCCGGAGAATCAGTAAAGTACGGAATAATTGATAAGGTAATGGGTTCTAAGGGTAAGTAAATCTACTATAAAGCTTGGGAAACGGAAAATTAATACGGTTCATAAGTGCACTTATGAACTGATTCTGGTTGGTTCGGTCGAAAAAGAAGAGTTAGGGCGGTTAGCTCAGTCGGTTAGAGCGCCACATTGACATTGTGGAGGTCATAGGTTCGATTCCTGTACCGCCCACCAAGGATAAAATCATACTTAGAGATTTTCAATAAAGTAAACAAATAAGATTTAAGGAATCGAATGCCGAAGCGGAGCGAGGCGGGGCTGCGAGCTTTACAGATTGTTTGAGCGTTAGCGAAATACAAGATGTTAAGAAGCGTAGCCGATTCCTGTACCGCCCACCAAAAAAACACACTGAAATTTGGAAATTTCCGATAAAGCAAATAAACTAAGATTTTTTTAAGATTTAATCATACAAAAAACTATAGTAACATTAGAGTATGCTCGAAACAGAAACCATCGATACCATTGCACTCGAGAAAAAAGAAACACATAGAGAGATAACTACAGAAATAACCCCAAATAAACGCCAACAGGAAAAAATTATTACTGCACTTAGTTCTGGAAATCCCGATGCCATTTTTGAAGAACAATCGAAAATTCCGGACGAGGAAAAAAATAAACAACGGGAAGAACTTCTGCAAAAATTGGCCAATGGAGAAATAGGAGAGGGGGAAATTGAAAATCTTCTTCTCCATATAGCACTTCCCATTGAGAACGAAAAAGACCCTAATAACCCGACTGAAATGTTCGGAAAAATATCAAATCATAAGTATGCTCTTCCGATGAAAAGTTTTTTAACCAAACTTGCAATAAACGATTTTACCAGAGGAAACGAACTAAAACCGACGGATCTTCCGAGATTATTGTGGAGATATCCGGATCCGATAATTTTCGAAAAAGCCACACAAGGAATCTTAAGAGAAATGGGATCAAAAATATCTCCCGAGAAATACAATGAATTTAAAGAATCCCTGGAGGAACTAAGTCACATCCTTTACGGAAAAGGGGCAGATTATTACGACCAGATAAAACTACTACGGGAAGAAGCATGGAAAAGATATGGGAAGCCGGAGAATAGCAAAAATAGACCCACAAACACCGATCCGATAGAAACAAGAAAAAAACGGGAAAATTACCCACCGCCAAAAATGGAAAGGGTACGGGAAGAAATTATAAAACCCCAAATAGAAACCATAAGTAAAGAAGAAGCCGAGGAAATTTTTAATAAAACAGAGATACACGGTGATGCTTTTATGGGGGAATACCTAACTCCGGAAATATTAAAAGAAGAGAGATTGGGACCCAGATATAAAACTGAAATTGAGGATTCTGTCATATGGTTCTCATCGGCGTATAAATTGGGGGGCGGGAGAATAGCTGTTGTAGCTTACGTTAAGAAGGAAGGAAAAACAATTGCGCGATCGTATTACAGAAGTAACTCTCAGGGAATTTGGCGCTATTTACCTGACTATAAAATGGGAAAAAACGGAAAAATAAGCTGGTTGGGAAAAGGCTACGGAGAAGAAAGTGTAACCCTTCCCGTAGAATTACAACAAGCTCTTTCCGTTACAACTAAAGACGATAAAAACATATTAAAATTAAAAAGAAACTCTGAATTTATCCTCGCCGGAACTGCAAAAATATTCGGGGAGCAACCTGGAGAATATTACGATGAGGTGGAATTTTCTCCCAGAAGACTAAAAGGTAATTTTTACGCGGAACATGGAAAAACACCGCCCGAGCAAATGATTCTATCCGAAGACGAATCTCCGAATTTTTCAAAATTGCTAACAAGCTGGGAGCAAGAGACCATCTTATATGGGAAAATGATAATTGAAGTTTTCCCCTCAAAAGACGGTAGTCTTAAATATATGTTCTGCAGTGATTCTTTGGGAAGAACATGGATCGGGGGAATTGAAAACAATAGTGAAATTCAGTCAACAGGGCTAAGAAAAACATGGATAAAGGGAGGGGATTTAACAACACCTGCTTTTGAATACAAAGATTCTATAGATGACCGAACAGGCGGATACGGAAACGAAGCAGCAAGAGTAGGACCTTATGTAGATATGCACAAAAACTACCTCAGCAAAATACCGGTAATAAAAGAATATATGAGCATAAGATCGGGAGAAAGAAATTTCAAGTAAAGCAATTAATCCGATGTACCGAAAACTAATTTGATAGTATACTTTACCCACTAAAGTATTTAATTTTGAACGTAATTATTTACAATATTTAGGAAAGGAAAAACATGCCTATATTTGTAGACAATATTGAAAAAATAACACTTGAAAATAATAATTTCAGAAAGGTTCTGTCCACCAACGAGCATAGTCAGCTGGTGGTTATGAATCTAAAGCCAAATGAAGAAATAGGAATGGAAGTCCACGAGAAAGTAGATCAGTTTTTTAGAATAGAAGCCGGACAAGGAAAAGTGATAGCAAATGATCAGGAATACGAAATATCCGACGGATACGCAATAATAATCCCTGCAGGAACAAATCACAATGTAATTAATACAAGCGAAACCGAAGATTTAAAGTTATACACAATATACAGCCCGGCAAACCATCCGGACGGAACAATAAATGTTACCAAGGCCGATGCAGAGCTTTATGAGCAATCCCAACATCAACAGGAATAAACCGACAATTTCTTCTAAAGACACTAAAAACTGAAAAGCGGATATCAAAATGGTTGTGAGCCCTGAGGATGGGAGTTATACTTAAAAAATGGAAGGTAAATCTTCTTTAAAGTCTGTTCTTTCGCTAAAGAAAGTAGCGTTTTATATCTTATTTTCCTTAGAAATTATTTTCTTGTTAAGGACATTGTTTGAATTTGTTGACACAAAGAAGTATTTTTCCCTATCGCCAGATTTTGCCGTTCCGTTCGCTGTACTTTTAATCTTGTCCCTTTGGACCCTTAATATTTTAGTCGGCACTATAGAGAATAGATGGGAAATATTTATTCTTTTCTGTATTCTCCTCATATACATATTTATCTTTTTAAATTTCTTTGGCCTTACGGAAGCTTTGGCAGGCTCATTTGGTTTTTCACTTTATTTTCTTCTCAAAATTAACAAAACGAAAAAGCTTGAAAAAAACCTACTAAAAATAAAAGTGCCGTATTCCGGAAAGTCTGTATCTAAAGGTTTTCTAGCAATTATAAGCGGGGTGACAGCACTGGCGGTATTCCTCGCATCCAAAGATGTTTATTCCGCAGATGTAGGAAAATGGGCTGCCGATATAGCAGAGAAACCGGTTGAAAAAATTGTGGAGGAAGAATACAACAAGGAATATTTTGAAAATCAAAAAATGTTCGATTTAAATTCTCTGGGAGAAACAAATCCCGAGCTGTCAACCGTTCTCAAGAGTTTCGGAATAACAGATTTTCCAGCAATTAATCCATTAGAGATTTCAGAAAAAAATATTTCCGGAGAAAATATGGAGAAAAACATTGCAGAAACATTCACAAGCTCTATATCAGAGCAAGTAGACAAAATAATTGAACCTTACAGAAAATATTTTAGTCCGGCGTTGGCACTTCTGGTTTTTGGTCTTTTACAGATATACGGAGCAATAGCCTATTTTATCTACTCCATAACTATCAATCCGATTCTGCTTTTACTATCTAAAACAAAAATAATCGGAACCGAAAAAATACAGGTGGAAAAAGAGGTTTTAAAATTGTAAAATCTCTTTCCGAGCTTCCGAAAAATTTACGGTAGTCAAAATTTAAAACCAAAATAGATAAAAATAGAAAAGAGGAGAAAATGAAACACATGATAAGTTTGTTCGAGGCACTGAATTTTCGTCCTAACGAGGAGAATATCGTTAAAACAGAAAAGTTCGGAGAATTATTTGATTGCGTAAAAATATGCAAAGAGAATCCGGAAGTGGCCCGCGTCATTAAAAAGTTTATTGATAGTGGTGTAATGAACATGCATGACGCAGCAATTTTTGCCGCTTATTTCGGAGAGCCCGTTGATGAGAAAGAGAAGGAACAATGGAAACAACTTCCCTTTTCCGAAAAAGTTTCTACGGTACTCAATAAAATAATGAAAAGTGGCTCCACGAGCTTCACAATAATTTTGTGAAGCTTTTTTTATTTACATAAATTTCATTGACAACGAAAGTGGCAATTAGTAAAAATAAACATAGTGAAATACAAAGCATTTCTTATATCTTTTAGATACTACAGTACACTCACAACCCGCTCCGAAGCGGGGAATTAGTGTTGATAGAACTCATAAAACCGTATCCATTTAAGCAAAAAAGGTTATAATGAATGTTGAAAAGCCGGAAAATAAAATAAGAAGCAGATTTTTGGCTTAGAGACAAAAAACAAACATGAAAAAACAAAAAGTCGTAGATAAAATTAAAGATGACCCGCTATTTTCATTAAGACACAGCGCTGAGCATGTAATGCAACTCGCTGTAGAAAGCCTTTTCCCGGGAGCAAAGAAAGTTATGGGCCCCCCGATAGAAGATGGTTTTTACGGAGATTTTGATTACGACGGAAAAATAACCGAAGAAGATTTCCCAAAAATTGAGCAGAAAATGAGAGATATAGTAAAAGAAAATCTCCCGATAAAGATGAGAGTAGCAACATTTGAGGAGATAAAAGAAACTTTTAAAGATAATCCTTTTAAGTTGGAGATGATAAACGATCTTGAAAAGGATGGCGAAAAACCTACCGTGTGTGAGATAGGAGCAAAAGATGGAAAATTTTACGATATAGATCTGTGCGCCGGAAATCACGTCGGAAGAACGGGAAATATAGGATTCTTCAAACTTCTAAGTGTGGCAGGTGCTTACTGGCGGGGCAGTGAGAAGAACAAAATGTTGACAAGAATTTATGCCACGGCTTTTGAAACTCAGGAAGAGTTGGATGAATATTTAGCCAAAATGGAAGAACAGAAAAAGAGAGATCACAGAAACATAAATAAGGACCTTGAAGTTTTTACACTCTTTGAAGAGGTAGGTCCCGGACTTCCGCTTTGGCTCCCAAACGGCATGATAATAAGGGAAGAATTGGAAAATTGGGGAAAGGAAACAGAAGAAAAATGGGGTTACCAAAGAGTGTCCACACCTTTCGTGACAAAAAAGAAGCTCTTTGAGTTGTCTGGGCACGTTTCATATTTCGGAGAAGAGATGTTTAAAGTGGAGGTTCCGGGAGAAGAAGAGGACGAATATTTCATAAAACCGATGAATTGCCCTTTTCACCATCTTATTTTCAAGTCAAAGACAAGAACCTATAAAGATCTGCCGTTAAAACTTGCGGAGTATGGAACAGTAGCAAGATATGAAAACAGAGGCTCTATAAATGGAATATTAAGACCCAGGGTTTTCTGCCAGAATGACGCTCATATTTATTGCTCAGAAGAACAAGCCGTAGATGTCTTCTTAGAGATAGTTGACCTTCACAGGTATTATTACAGCACATTAGGACTTACGGATTATCATGTAGAACTTAACTTGAGAGACCCGGAAAAAATGAACAAATACCACGGAGAAGAAGAAATGTGGCAAAAAGCCGAAAAAATTACCAGAGAGGCACTGGATAAATCAGGAATAGAATACACAGTAGTAAATGAAGGTGCAGCCCATTACGGCCCTAAAATGGATTTCAAGATAAAATCGGCTATAGGAACGGAATACGGGATATCCACAAACCAAATTGACCTTTACATGCCTGAGAAATTCGGTTTAAAGTACGTTGATAAGGACGGAAAAGAGAAACCGGTTATAGTCCAGCACAGGGCTCCTTTGGGCTCAAGTGAGAGGTTCATAGGATTTTTAATGGAGCACTTTGCGGGGGCTTTTCCGGTATGGCTTTCTCCCGTTCAGGTTCAGATAATCCCTATAGGAGAAAAACATTTAAAATATGCTCGGGAGGTTTCCCAAAAGTTTAAAGACAAAAAAATACGAACATTTGTTGATGACAGATCGGAAACCATGCAGGCTAAAATAAGAGATTCTCAGATCAAGAAGATTCCATATATGCTAATAGTAGGCGATAAAGAAGTTGAAAATAATAAGGTGAGCGTCAGGCTCCGTACCGAGGAAAATTTAGGAGCAAGAACAATAGACGAGGTTATTTCAAAGGTTGAGGAAATGTATTTGACCAAATCTCTCAATTTGTGGTAATTTACATAAGTTCAGGAGGACAAAAATATACCTAACTGGTACACAAAAAACGAACAGATAAAAGCAGAAGAAATAAGAGTCATATCCGCTAAGGGCGAAAATCTTGGGGTTATGAAAACAAGGGATGCGCTTACCAAAGCCGGGGAAGATGAGATGGATTTGATTTTGATAGTGCCCAACGCAAATCCTCCAGTAGCAAAGATAGCTGACTTTAAGAAGTTTCTTTACGAGGAAAGAAAGAGAGAAAGCACAGCAAAAGCCAAAAGCAGAAAAACGGAAATAAAAGAATTTTGGCTTGGACCTTCAACGGGGGATGGGGACATACAAAGGTTCGCTAAGAGAGCAAAGGAGTTCATCTCTGACGGAGATAAGGTTAAAATAACCGTGAAAATGAGGGGTAGGGAAGCAATGTTTCCCGAAGTGGCTTTTGAACAGATAAAAAAAATAGAAAAAGAATTGTCGGAAGTGGCAAAAATGGAGAGTGAGCCGAAAAGAATGGGAAATATGATATGGACAATCTTTACGGGAAAATAGGAAATAAGGAAATAATATGGCAAAACAAAAAATAAAAACTAAAAAAACCCTTCTAAGAAGAGTAAAAATAACAAAAAATGGCAAGCTGATGAAAAAAAGCATCGGTATGGGACATCTGAAAGCGAAAAAAAGTGTTCGCAATAAGAAAAGAAATGATAAAATGATCCCTCAGGCTAACAAAGGGCACAAGAAGAATTTTAAGAAAATGCTTACAAAGCATGCTAAAAGCAGAGTAAAAGAAAAATAGGAAAAAATAAAAATGTCCAGAACAAAAGGCGGATTTAAAACCACCAGAAAACACAAAAAAATATTAAAAATGGCGAAAGGCTACAGAGGCACGAGAAGTAAACTCTTAAAAAGAGCTCATGAAGCAGTCTTAAGAGCGGGGGAGCACTCGTTTGAAGGGAGAAGGAAAAGAGCCGGGAATATGAGACAACTTTGGATATCACGAATAAACTCTGCTCTAAGAAAACACGACATAATGTACAGCAGATTTATTGACGGATTAAAAAAATCAAAAATAGAATTAAACAGAAAAATGTTATCAGAGTTAGCTATAAACGACCCGAGAGCTTTTGATGCCATAGTAGAGAAAGTTAAGAAGAATCTATAATTCTCAGACAACCAACCACAAACGACTAATTAGTAATTTACCTGAAAATCTTCCTTACTCATATCCCCGCATAGTGACAAATACCAACTTTCCGGTTTAAAATATTTTTCCGAAACCGAAATCACATCAGTCAAATCTATTTTCTCCACTTTATTCATCCAATCGGATAAATCTTCCGGTCTTTCCGGATTAAAAAGCGCCTCCGATAAGTGAAATGTTGCCCAATACGCCGAAGTTTGGGTTTCTCTAAACTTTGCCTTTATAGTCTTATTCTTGGCCAAATCCACTTCTTCCTGTGAAATATCTCCTTTTTTAAGGCGTTTAAATTCATTCGTTATAATATCTAAAACCTTTTGAACATTATCTTTTGATGTTGAGGTAATAACAGAAAAATACCCCCTGTCAAATGAGCCTTCCGAAGAAACATCCAGAGAATAAACCAATCCGTTTTCGGTTCTAAGTTTTCTATAAAGGGAAGACGAAAATCCACTTCCGATAATAGTTCTTACCAACTCCAATGGAGTAGTGTCATTATCTACATACGGGCAGGTTCTGAAAGAAAATCCGATAAATACCTGGTCAGTATCTCTATACAATTTTATTTTTACATTCTCGCCACGCGATAAAACAAGCCTCTTTTTATCAAAAACCAGTTCGGGTAATTTTTCATTTTCAAAAATATCATTAAACATCTTTTGCATTTCGCCAAAATCAGCATCCCCGGCCGTGACTATATTCATGCTACTTTTTGCAATTCTTGATAAATAAAAATTAAAAAGATCATCTCTGGAAATGCTTCCTACGGTTTCCTTGCTTCCGGCAATAGGCCTGGCGGCATAGGTTCCCTGAAATAAAACCTGCTGTGTAAGATCTTGTATATAAAGGGCGGGATTTGATTCATAATCGGCTATTTCCCCAAATATGGTCCCTCTCTCGGTATTAACTTTTGACTCCTCAAACAAAGAATTTCGGGATAATTCGTGCACAAAGTCAACTATCTTATGCAAATCTTTCTGCATCCCAATTTCGGCGGTGATACCCAAAAAATCTACACCTGTAAAAGCGTTGGCACTTCCCCCAATGCCTTCAAGAAATAATCCTGTCTCCGTCTCATCTTTGAATTTTTTAGTGCTTTTAAACAGCATGTGCTCGGTATAGTGAGCCGTTCCTTCTTTGCCCACAGGATCATGGCGGGCCCCTGCGTCGAATATTACAATTGCAGAAATAGGAGAATTTTGTTTGTGAAAATGGAATATTTTTGACCCATTGTTCAATAAACCAATTTCTTTCTTTACCCCAAAATCTTTTAAGCTATACATGGGATCTTTAAACCTTTAATCTGACACCTATTTTTTCAAGTTCCTTGAAAATCTTTTTTCTTATCTCCTGTGTGTCATCAGAAGAAATTTGTTTTTCCTTATCAAGATATTCTATTGAAAGGGTCAGATAATTTTTGAAAACATCTTTGAAACCAAGCTTAAATATTCTCTTATCAACACTTAGGATTGTTTTTTCAATTTGCCGATACAAAACACCTTCCGGCACTTCAAAAGTTAAATCTTCTTTAATAGAGTTAAAAACAGTCAGTGGAGTGTAGGACCTTAATTTGGTAGCTTTTACCGCTATTGGTTCAAAGTTTATCTCAGCACCCAGGTTTCCACCTCCAAAATCCTCTATTTCATGGGAAAATGCCTCAGAAACATCATCATAATTTAGTCCCATAATTTCAAAAAGCGCTTCAATAATACCTTTAAGATCCATGTAATCTACTCCATGTGTAGCAATTCCAAGTCTGACAGGTTGATAGGGTATTTTTTCTTTACTATCTGGCTCCGGAGGAAGATACACACTTGCCAATTCAAAAACCTTTATTTTATCCGCGTAGCCGTGGTTTTTATCCAAAACGTCCAAAAGTTGGGGGAGCAGGGAAGTTTTTAGGTAGGTCATTTCTTCATTTAACGGATTGGAGATTTTCAAAGCGTTTTCTCCGGCCTTTTCTTTATCGGTAGCAGAATATGTATAACATTCAAAAAACCCGTTATATTTCAAAAAATATCTTGCTGTCTTTTCCCAATAAAAAAGCTTACTAGTTTCAACAATAGGAATAGCTCCTTCCAAAAGCTTAACAGGAAGATTGTAATAACCATAAAGTCTTACGACCTCCTCAGCAATATCTTCCGGAACGTTAATATCATCATATCTCCAGGAAGGAACAATTACATAACCATCTCTTGTCTTTGATTTTTCAAAGCCGAGGGAGTTAAGGTAAGAAAAAGCATCTTCCGATTTTATTTCCTTTCCGGCAATTCTGCTTATTTTCTCCGCGTCCACTTCTATTTCTTTTGTTTCTCTTGAAAAATTAACAATATCGACCAAATCAGATGAAACTACTGCACCGGATAATTTTTCTATCATATCAACTGACTCCCAAAGGGCTGAAATTACACCTTCGTAATCAACTCCTTTTTCAAATCTTAAAGCGGCCTCAGTTCTATGACCTAAAGTCATTGAAGCTCTTCTTATTCTGACCGGGTCGTAAACCTGGACGAAGAGAAGTATTTTTTTGGTATTTTCATCAACCTCACTATTTTTTGCTCCCATTATTCCGCATAAATCTATTAATCTTCCCCCGCCGTCTTCAATAACAATAACTCCGGCCGGAAGCTTTCTATCAACTCCGTCCAAAGTTGTAATAACCTCACCTTCTCTTGACTCTCTAACTGTCATTTTTCCACCGACAATTTTATCGTAGTCAAAAACGTGCATTGGCTGTCCTTTATCTACCATCATATAATTCGTGACATCAATAACATTTCCTAAAGGTCTAATTCCTACTTTTTCCAGTCTTTCTTTTACCAATTTTGGAGAATCTCCGAACGTAATCTTATCCATAATTATGGCGCTGAACCTCGGAACCAACGTTTTATCCTCAATCACAACATCAATTCTATCTGCGGCATTTATTTTTCCGGTAAATTTTTCCTCCCGTGGCAGCCACTCGCACTTAAATCCACGGACGGGCAAAACAGCTCTAAGCTCTCTCGCAACACCCAAAACCGACAAAGCATCGCCTCTGTTTGGGGTAACTTCTATTTCAAAAATTTCATCTCCGTCAGTTTTTCTTATTTTCTCAACACTAAAAGAATGAAGTGACAGCGATTCCGCAATTTCCTCAACCGAGGCGTTTGTTTTTATGTAATCCTTTAACCAGGAGTAGGGAATAGATACATTCATATTAAAATTGCTCCAAAAATCTTAAATCATTTGAAAAAAGATATCTAATATCGTCAATTTTTGTTCCGGATTTCATCATAAATGCCCTTTCCACACCCCATCCAAAGGCAAAACCGGTGTATTTCTCGGGATCAATTCCCCCCGCCCGTAAAACGTTCGGGTGAACCATACCTGAACCTCCCAATTCCAGCCAGCCTTCTTTGCACAATTTACACCCTTTTCCATGGCAAACGCCGCAATCAATATCAACTTCAAAACTAGGCTCTGTAAATCTAAAGTGATATGGTCTGAGTCTGGTTTTTCTGTCCGGCCCGAAGAATTTTTTTGCAAAATAATCCAAAACACCTATCAAATTAGCCGTACTTACATTCTCATCCACCACAAGGCCTTCAAATTGATAAAAGCTGGGAACATGACTGATGTCAATCTGTCTTCTCCCGCATCGGGAAATATTCAACATTCTTATAGGAAGATTGCCCTTTAACATCTCCCTTACCTGACCGCTGGAAGTATGCGGAGTTATTACTAACTTCCCCAATTTTTCATCCTCGGGATAATCAACGAAAAAAGTTTCCCACTCGTCCCTTGCAGGGTGATTTTCCGGCATATTCAACGCATCAAAAACAAAATATTCCCGATCTACTTCCGGATATCTTACTCTGTTGAATCCGAGGGGTGCGAAAACTTCAACTATCTCTTCGATCGCTTGTGTGATTATATTTAAATGCCCGACTGGAGGTTTTCTGCCTGGTAATGATTTATATAAATCAGTATATTCAGATTTATCCACATCACCCTTAAAATTCTGCTCGTAAACTTTTATCTGAGCCTCTATTTCTTCTTTCAGAGAATTTAGCCTGATACCATAATTTTTTCTTTGCTCCAATGGGATTTTTCCAATATCCGATGTAAGTTTACCCAAAAATCCTTTTTTTCCAAGAAATTCAATCTTTATCTTAGAAATATCGTCCAAGGAAGAGGCGCCTCTAAGTCTCTCAAGAAGGTAAGATTTTACATTTTCCAAATCGTTGAAATTATCCATACGACAATATCAAATATAGCAGTTAGAGGAAAAAGTTCCAATACCGAACCCGAAATCGAAATTTATCGGAAGCTTATCGAAGCTTTAATCCATCTAGTTTTAAACCGCTTTTAATCTACAGCGTAACCTCTTACATCCAGCTCAATTTCGTCACTTCCTTTGTTACCATCCTTATCAGTCGCAACAACTTTAAATTTATGCTTTCCTATTTTATCCGCGGATATATTGAACGTGTACCCATAGGGAGAATTTCTATCTTCAGAAAACTTCTCCCCGTCCATGTAAAAAGTTACTCTTTCCACATCTTTATAACAGGAAACTTCGGCATTCAGCCTAAAATTAAGGTAAACAGTATCCCCATCTTTCAAACCTACTATCTTTGCATGGACTTCGTCCTTATTTTTTACCTCATTCCCGTCAAATTCCAATTCGGAAACCATCTGGGGAGGGAAATACTTTTTATCGTCTTTATAATTTTCTTTTACCCATTCATCAACAGCGCTTTGCCATTCCGGAAGCTCAGCTTTTATCTTTATGAAATCTTTTTCTTCCGACTTTCCGGCGTCTATACAACCCTGATTAGCAATTCTTCCGTCTATTTTACATATTCTTATCCTTTGATACCAATCACTCACAGCTGTGGGTTTGGTATTTTTTGCAAACCATTCAACTCTCCTATCAAAATCTTTGTAAGGAAGACCTCCTGTAAGCCTATCGACCTCCATTTTTTCTACAGTTGAAGGATTTTCAAATTTCTCAACAGACTTATCTTCAAGATACTCAATCATAAATCTTCTCCAAATTGGAGTAGCACCCGAAATACCTGATGCAACATAAGGATTCATTTTTTCATTATTGCTGTTTCCAACCCATACCCCCGCTACAACGGAAGGAGTAAATCCTATTGCATAATTATCTCTTTTATCATCCGTGGTACCTGTTTTCACTGCTACCTGTCTTCCGGGAACATTAAGCAAACTTCCTGCGCCAAAAACCTCCGATCTTGCACCATCGTCGGACAAGATATCGGATATGATAAAAGCCGTTTCTTCGCTTAATGCCCTTTGCTCAACCTGCGACGGCTTATAAACAACACGGCCTTTTTGATCCGTTACTTCTATTATAGGATTAGGTTCTCTATAAATTCCTTTTGCGGCAAAAACCGAAAAAGCCCCTGTGAGTTCTAAAAGTCTCGTTTCTCCTCCCCCTAAAGTTAGGGCCAAACCATATCTTTCTCTATCAGTGAAGGTTTTTATTCCCATCTTTTCGGCCTGATCTATCATATTGTTTATTCCCGCTATCTTCAACGCTTTAACCGCCGTAACATTTATAGAATTTCCCAAGGCCTTTCTCATAGACATCACGCCTCTGAATTTTCCATCGTAATTAACGGGTTCATATGGCTGATCGGGGGCAGACCCTTCAAATTTCGTAGGCACATCCAAAAGAGGGTAGGCAGCTGTATATCCCTGCTCCAGCATAGTGGCATAAGTTACAGGTTTTATAGCCGAACCGGGTTGTCTTTTTGCCAAAGTAACATTAACGTAGGGGTCAAACTTGCAGCTGTTTTCCCCCGTTCCTCCGGAAACGCAATTTTCGGGGTAAGCTTCCAGATTGTATCCTTTAGATCCCACCATAGCCAAAATACCTCCATCTCTTGGATCTATAACAACCATGCTTCCGTTGTAAATGTTCAAATTTGCTGATTTATCAACTTCCTCAGCAACAATTTTTTGGGCAAGTTTTTGAGTTTCAAGATCCAAAGTTGTTTTAACATTCAATCCACCCATTTCAACAGCATCCTGGCCAAGAATATCTATCAGATACTGTTTAACATAGTAAGTAAAGTGGGGAGCTTCCAGCGGTATTTTTGCGGTATCAAATTTCAAAACCTCGTTTCTTGCCTGCTCATACTCTTCATCACTTAAATAATGTCTTTTGCCGTCGCTCTCAACCCATCCGCGCTCATGCATAAGATAAAGTACATAGTTTTTTCTATCTATCCCCGCCTCAGGAGTCGGCCCAAACTGAGAATAATAGGAGGGACTTTGAGTCAAACCGGCTAAATACGCTGATTCCGCCAAAGTGAGTTGACTGGGCTCTTTATTAAAATATGCTTTTGAAGCGCTGTAAATACCATAATTAAGTCCTCCATACGGGCTTTCATTTAAGTACATTTGAAGTATCTCATCTTTCGTATACCTGTTTTCAAGCTGCAGGGACAATATCAATTCTTTTATCTTCCTGACCAATGTTCTCTCCTGAGTCAGAAGAGTATTTTTTATAGCTTGCTGAGTGATAGTAGAACCACCCTGTAAATCACCACCAAAGACGATGTTTTTTAATGCTCTGAGAATTCCCTTCAAAGAATACCCTTTATGAAGATAGAATTCGGAGTCTTCTACCGAGAGGGTAGCGTGAGCAACATAAGGAGAAACATCATTTAACTTTACCAGAACGCGGTTTTTATCCCCATAGACTTCGTAAAGCAATGTTCCATTTCTGTCATAAAAACGACTGGAAAGTTCATAACTTCTTTCCAAAAGCTGATTAGGATTCGGAAGGTCTCTTGAAAAAACAGCAAATATGATAATTACGGAAAACATTCCTACCAAGAGTATTATCAGGAGGACATAAGCTATATTGGAAAGAGTGTAAAGTTTTTTCCTCCTCTGGGAGGGCGACACATTTTTAGGCTTTTTATTAAAATGAAAAATTCCGAAAATTCTCCTGAAAACTGAGCCGATAAAGTTAAAAAAAGCCTTAAAAAACCCTTGAATAGTCGAAAAAAAACCTCTATTTTCTTTTAAACTTCGCATTGATCGATAATTTGAATAATCGCTCTTTTTCATTAGTTTATTATAACAGTATAGATACGGATAGAAAAACTCCTTAAAGATCCCGGCGGTGTTTGATTTTTAGCTAGTCTTATAGTACAATTAGTACAATCGCACAACAAAATAAATAAAATAAAAGGAGAGCGAAAAATGTCAGTAAATCGTGCTGTTTTCCCCGCGGAAATATTTGATGAAGCCGACGAAAAAGCTATTGGGGGCATAGAGTTTGATCCTGCAAACCCAGCTAATGTTACCATTACATCAAATAAGGAACTTACACCCGGGACAAAGTGCTTGTGCTGTATCACCTGCAATAATTATTTTCTATCGGCTAACAACCCAATATATAAAAGAAATATTGAGGTAAAAATAGGGGACCTATTAGAAAAAAAGAATCCTTTTAATTTTAAATACAAGGTGGAAATTCTACCATAAGAAAACCAAAGCCTCCGACGAATTTAAAAAAATCTCGGAGGCTCTTTTTATTTTTTTTTTCCTCTATTTTTGTTATCTTTTTAAACATTTTAAACATTTACACACATTACCAACTAAAGTTACCAAAAGCCGATTCTGTACATACTCCAAACCTTATAATATACTTTCAATGTATGCCGAAGGTTATGAAAGACGAAAAATTAATAGAAAAATTCCTAACGAGAGGAGTTGAAACCATAATTCCGTCTCCCGAAGCTTTAAGAGAAAAATTGATGTCAGGTGAAAGAATAAAAGCTTATCAGGGTTTTGACCCTACCGGTCCATATCTTCATATCGGACATTCCATAGGAATAAGGGCGCTAAGAATACTTCAGCAGCTAGGTCATGAAGTAATTTTCCTGGTAGGGGACTTTACCGCTATAATCGGAGATCCGGGCGGGGGAAAGCAAAGAAGAATAATGACCGAAGAAGAGATTCAGAAGAATATGGAAGAGTGGAAAAAACAAGCTTCTCAGTTGATCGATTTTGAAGGCGATAACCCCGCAAAATTTATGAGAAATTCGGAGTGGCTTTCAAAGCTAACTATTAAAGAACTAATAGAGCTAATGTCAAAAACAACGGTTCAACAGATGTTGGAAAGAGATCTCTTTCAAAAAAAATTAAAGGAATTGACTCCGATAGGGCTTCAGGAATTTATCTATCCATTGCTGCAGGGATACGATTCCGTAGCCATGAAAGTTGATTTGGAAATAGGAGGAAACGACCAGATTTTCAACATGATAGTAGGAAGAAATCTTTCAAGAATAATGTTAAACAAGGAAAAATTTATAAGAGGCCATGAACTTATGGAAGCTCCCGATGCCGTTACAATGAGCAAAACTTCCGGAAACGGGATTAACCTTGGAGATACACCGGAAGATATTTACGGCAAAGCGATGTCTTATCCGGACGAACTTATTTTAAAAGGACTGAGACTTTTGACCGATATGCCACTTGGGGAAATATGGGAAATACAGGAAAAGATAAAAGCAGGGGATAACCCTATGCCTTACAAGAAAATAATGGCCTATGAGATAACAAAAACGATAAAGGGACAAAAAGCGGCAGATAAAGCTCAAAAATTTTTTGAAAAAACAGTCCAAAATAAAGAAATAACACCAGAAGCTACCATAAAAACCGACATAAGCGGAACTTTCCAGCTTCTGGAGTTTTTAAAAAAAGTTGACACTGAAAACAATTCATTAAGTAAAATAAAGAGAATCGTAGAGCAGGGTGGGGTAGAGGTGAACGGAAACAAAATTACTGACCCATTTTTGATAATTAACTTTAATGAAGGAACAATAATTAAATTCGGGAAAAGGAAGTTTTACGAGGTCAAAAAGGGATAAAAAAACGAAACATGAAAAAACAAGACACTTTACGCAACAAAAATGAAAATAAAAAGAAAAAACCTATCCGAAAAAAAGTTAAAAAGTTTTTTAAAAGAGACAATATCATCAAAATAGTAATAATAGGAGCAACTTTGGCCTTGATATTGACATCTATCCTCCCGTACATTCTGCTGTAAGAATGGAAAATATAAGACAGAAAGTTCAAACCTATCCGAAATAAAAAAAGACCGAAACACTTCCATAATCCATTAAGGATTTAAAGTATTCCGGTCTGAATATTAACAAAACCTTATTCCTGTTTTACCCAGATTTTCCCACAGTCATTTTTTTCGTCAGGTTTTCGTTTTCCTATTTTCTCCTCTCTCACAACGAGGATACGTGAGAAACGGGAACTATTTCTAACAAAAGACCAAAAAGCCTGCGATATTTGATTGTCAAAAATAACTGGAGCATATACGTATCCGCCATGACACGAAATTTTCTCAATATCTATGTCGCAAGGGTCAAGAAAATATACCGACTGTTCTTTATTGAAAACATCAACAGCTTTAAGAGCAGATTTCTCAGAAGGAAACCCGCATACATCCCCCGAAACAACCTTCACACTAAAAAATGGTTTGGCCCATGAGCTTTTTTTCACAAAATCAAAAAACTCCTGTTGAATCGGGGTTTCGACATAAAGATGATAAACACCGCACTTGAGGAAAAAATCATCCTCCGTTACCAAATCTTTTCCCTCTCGACATCGACTTCTCTTAAACTCTTCAACAAGCATAGAAACCGCTTGAGGAGAATTAATGGTAAGCACTGTTATCATAAAGTCTCTCCTTTTTACTTATTTATTAGTTTTTTCAAAGTTCTTTGGGAAAATAATAATTCTCCCCGAAAATTGGTAGAATAATACCATGATTGAGACAAATTCGCCAATCTCTGTTGTACCGAAAATAGGACCGAAGTACCAAAAACTTCTGGAGAAACTGGAAATATTTAAAGTTGAAGACCTTCTTTACCACTTTCCTTTCAGATACCAGGATTACACAGAATTTAAAAATATAAACGAATTACGTGATGGTGATATTGTAACGGTAACAGCTATTCTGGGTTCCGTGCAAAATATATATACCAGAAGCGGTAAAAGAATTACCAAAGCAAAGATAGCCGACCATACCGGAGAACTCAATATCATATGGTTTAATCAACACTACATAAAAAATACACTCGAGACAGGAAAAACTTATAACATAAGCGGAAAAGTCGGATTTTTTGACGGAAAATTGTGTTTTGTGAACCCGGACATGGAGCCTGTTTCTGATATTTTTACAAAAAAACCGAAGGAAAATGTGCACACGGGCAGACTTGTTCCTATTTATCCTGAGACTTCAGGAATATCCTCAAAATGGTTGCGTACAAAAATAAAATCTGTTCTTGATTCAGGCACGGATTTAACGGAATTCCTGCCGGAAGAACTTTTAAAAGAAAAAAACTTTTACGGAATAGAAAAAGCCATAAGAAAAATACACTTTCCCGATAGTGAAGAGCAGGCAGAAAATTGTCGCGAAAGATTCGGTTTTGAAGAATTATTCATAGAGTTATTAAATGTGGAAAAAAGAAAAAATGATTGGTCTATAAAACTAAAATCGAAAGCTTTTAAACCGTTTACAAAGGAAATAGACGACTTTGTAAACACTCTTCCTTTTAGATTAACGACGTCTCAATATAACACACTAAAAGAAATAACAAAAGACCTATCAAAAACAACGCCCATGAACAGGTTATTGCAGGGAGATGTCGGAACAGGAAAAACTGTTCTGGCAATAATTTCTTCTTATCTGGCTTATTTAAACAGAATGAGGGTTTTATACATGGCCCCAACAGAGATATTGGCAAATCAGCATAAAGAAACTTTTGAAAAACTACTGAAAAATACTCACATAAAAGTAGAGCTGGAAACGGGGGCACAAAAGCAAAAAGTAAAAGATAAAGATTGGGATATTTTAATAGGAACACACGCTCTTCTCTTTACGGAAGAACAATATAAAAATATAGGACTGGTGATAATAGATGAACAGCACAGATTTGGAGTAGAGCAGAGAGGAAAAATACTGGAACTATCAAAAGAAAAAACTTCTCCTCACCTGCTTACCATGACGGCAACCCCGATTCCGAGAACTTTGGCTCTAACACTTTACGGCGACTTATCAATCTCCGTATTAAAAGATTTTCCTTTTGAACAAAGAAAGGTAACAACTAAAATAATACCGGAAAAAAATAGAAAAGAAGCCTACGAATGGATTAACAAAAAGAACGAGCCGACGTTTATAGTCTGCCCCCTAATAGACGCTTCGGAAAGTTTAAGTCTTGAAAATGTAAAGGCAGCCCAGGAAGAATATGAAGCTTTACGAAACGGAGTTTTTAAAAATAAGTCTGTGGGACTTTTACATGGCAGGATGAAAGCAAAAGAGAAAGAAGAAATGATAAAAAAATTCAGAAATGGAGAAATTGATGTTTTGGTCTCTACTCCTGTGATAGAAGTCGGGATAGACGTACCGGACGCGACGATAATTGTAATTGAAAGTGCGGAAAGATACGGATTGGCGAGTTTGCACCAACTAAGAGGAAGAGTAGGGAGAGCGCAAAAAGAAGGTTACTGTTTTGCCTTTATGAGCAATAATTCACGCAACTCCTACAAAAGATTAAAATACCTCGAAGAACTAAACAGCGGTATAGATTTAGCGGAAGTAGATTTGAAAATGAGAGGGCAAGGAGACATTTTCGGCGCCATGCAGCACGGGTTCAAAAAATTAAAAGTTGCCAATTTAAACAATTTGAAAATGCTGGAAGAAGCAAAAACCCAAGCCCAAAAATATTTTCCACTTCTTAAGAAATATCCTAAACTTCTGGAAAAGTTGACACAAAGAAAAGGTGAGTATATAACCTCAAATTAACATGAAAGCGGATAGAATAAAAAATAAGCACGGGCTAGATTCGTCCGAAATAAATAAGGATAAAAGGCCCGAAAAGCCGGAAATTAGGATAACAACAGGGATAGTTAAAAACAAAAAATTAAAGACTCCTGATATTGAAAATTTCAGAGCAGTTCAGGAAATTGCAAAATCTTCGGTTTTTTCAATTATAGGAGATAAAGTTGTAGGTTCAGTTTGTCTTGATCTTTTTGCAGGAAGCGGAAACATGGGGTTAGAGGCCTTAAGCAGAGGGGCAAGATGGTGCGATTTTGTGGACGAAAATCCGGTAAGCGTAAAAACCATAGAAGAAAATATTGTAAATTGCGGTTTTACGGAAAAATCCGAAGTTTTCAGAAAAAAATCCTCTAAATATGTTGTTAAGACGAATAAAAAATATGATCTGATTTTTTCTGACCCATTTTATACCGACACATCGCAAAAATACCTTATTTCCAATCTGAAAAAAATACTAAACGAGCATGGAGTAGTTGTGTTTTTTCACGGAGAAAACCTTGACATGGAAGAGTTAGTAAAGGGAACCGATTTAAAAATAATAGAAGAAAGAGCGTTCGGAAAGAGTTTTTTCACATTAATGCAATAAAAACAACAAATTTCTTTATACACTTGTAACCTATAGCCTGTTGAAAAAAAATAACTTTTGTGGTATAAGATGTCATTCTAAAAATCCCGTTAAGGGAAATATCAAAAGTAGAAAGGTAGAGAAAAGATGTTAAATCATAAAAGATTCGATCTTACAAGTGCGAAATTAAGGGAGGAACGTTTAAAACGCACAGTAAACTCTCTAAATATAGTTCCGAGGAAGATTGTGGAAGATGGAAAAGTTATTGGAAAAACCTTTTCACTCACATTCAAATGCCCCGAAGGCGAACCTGATAGACATTTTGGAAAAACCACCGAGAAGGTAGATATTGAATTCAAGGTGGTAAAGAACGGGGTTTACGGAAAGGGAATTGTAGTAATTAACATGGAGCTTGATGAGAGCACGTTTGTCATCAAAGACCCATCCATTCTTAATGACTACGCTTTTTATTCCCAACCCCCATTTGAGAGAATTCGCCATTGGAAGAATGACGAGGGGCTGACGTTGGAAGAATGTCTATCCGGGATATACAGGTACAGGATAGGACTACTAACTATCTCCGAACGTGAAAGGAACGGGGGGAAAACAAACGAGGAGATAAGACGGGAAGAGAAGGAAAAGTTTCAGAGAGAACTCAAAAGAGCGTTTTATGTCACACGTAAGTTTTGAGTTCGCATAGCCGCTACGCCGGTCACTTTTTAAGAATTTATTCTAAAAAATGACCGGCCTTTTCTTTTTCTATTCTTTCCCTCATTTTTCATTTGACACCTTCCTAATTACTATGTATATTTCACCCCGGGCAAAAACCTGCTAGAATTGCTCCAATCAATTATTTTTGAGAAAGTTAAAAAAATGGCAGTACCAAAAAGAAGATCATCAAAAGGGCGCGTGAGAAGAAAGAGAAACTCTCACTACAAAAGAAAGGAAATCCAGGTGGTTCCTACGAAGAATAAAAAAGGTTACAAGAGACCTCATGTGGAGGAATCTGTTGAATTGTAAATGATATCTAACACTGATCCTAGGCATACCTCTCGAAAATTGGCCCTCTCGTCCATTTTTTCGTGGCTTTTCTCCGAACCAAATTTTGAAGAGTGTATTTCCACATCCAAGGAAATGCTGGAAGAGGAGGGTATAGATTATGACGACGAACTGACAAAATTCATCGTAGATGGAGTAAGAAGTCATATAAACGAGATAGATAAAATTATTGAAGAGTGTGCTCCTGATTGGCCCATTGACAAAATAGCTAAAATTGATTTAGTAATACTAAGAATAGCTATTTTCGAGGCGTTATTCGGAAAAAAAACACCTATAAAGGTGGTGATTGACGAAGCGGTAGAAATAGCAAAGGAGTTCGGAAACGACACTTCTCACAAATTTGTCAACGGAGTAATGGGAACGGTGGTGGAAAAATATCTGCCTTCGGAAAAAGATAATTTGCCAAAAGAGGTATTTGAAAAACCAACCAGTTTTAAGGAGTATCAGTAGAAAAATATTAATAACGAAGGAAAACAAAAATGACCGATTATTTAGGAAAAATCAGAAAAATAATAAACGAAAAAACGGGACTAGAAACGTCGGAGGTAAATGCCGAGTCGTTTATTGAAGACGATTTAAACATAGGCGAAATGGAGCTTTTGGAGATACTAGAAGAGTTAGAGGAAAATTTTCATATTGATCTCATTGAACACTCCAAGAGCTTCGAGACTATACAGGATATAATAGATGTTCTGGAAGAGAAAACTCAGTAAAAAATTTTAACTGAGAAAAAATCGAAGCGCTCAAGACTAATGGGCCTTTCGCTTTTTCCTCAGAGAAGCGGAAAAATATGGCATTTGATTTTAATAAAGTACAGGAAATTTTAGATACAAAATTGGAAAATGAAGATTTATTTAGAACCGCCTTCACCCACAGATCTTACTTAAATGAGCATCCGAACAGTAAATATAAATCCAATGAGAGATTAGAATTTCTGGGAGATGCAGTTTTACAGCTTGCCTCCTCCGAATATCTTTTCCAAAAATATGAAAACTCACCCGAAGGAGATATGACCAATTACAGATCCGCTATTGTGTGCACATCTTCAATAGGAGCAGAAGCAAAGAGATTGGGCTACGGAGAAATGCTTTTGCTCTCCAACGGAGAGGAAAGCACCGGAGGAAGAACCAGAGAATATATATTAGCCAATACATTTGAAGCAGTTTTAGGCGCTCTTTATCTTGAAAAAGGCTTTGATTTCTGCAGAAAATTTCTGGAAAAAGAACTTTTTTATAAAATTGAAAAAGTAATAGAAGAGGAAAGGTATAAAGACGCAAAATCCCTATTTCAGGAAAAAGCCCAGGAAAAATACGGAATAACCCCGACCTATAAAATTGAGGATTCATGGGGTCCCGACCATGAAAAAAACTTTAAAGTTGGGGTGTTTTTAGACAATGACCTCTGGGGTGAGGGACGTGGGAAAAGTAAGCAAAAGGCAGAACAGGACGCCGCAGAAAAAGCCCTGAAAAAAATAGACAATTAAAAATCCTTCTGCTACAATCAGACAACTATGTCACTTACAATAAGACTAGCAAGAATAGGAAAAAAGAATCAACCGGCTTACAAGCTGGTAGTTTCCAATACCAGAGATAAAAGAAACGGAAAATATGTTGATATATTAGGTTATTTCAATCCTTTTGACGCAGAGAAGAAATTTTCCTACAACAAGGAAAAATTTGAGAAATGGAGAAAAAACGGAGCACTTGTAACGGAGGCTGTTACCAAGCTGATAGAAAATAAATATCAATTCGTAAAATACGATCCTAAGGAGATAAAAGCGAAAAAAGAGACTGAAAAGACAGCGGTGACGACAGAAAAAACAAATGAGGAAAATCAAACTAAGGAAAAAGAAATCGCAGAAGAAGAAAAGGAAGAAAAAGAAGAATCCAAAGGAGAAAACAAATGAAAGAATTTTTGGAATTTTTACTAAGGCAGATAACCTCAAAACCGGAGGAGGTTAAAGTTACAGAAGAAAAAGATGATGGAATTTACTTTTATCATATCAAGGTTGCGGAAGACGATATGGGGGTTGTAATCGGAAAGGAAGGAAAAACAATAAAATCTTTAAGAAATCTGGCCAAAGCGAAAGCGATAAAAGATAATATAAGAATCCAAATAGTGTTGGAAGAGGTGCCCCAGAATTTTAGTGAATAAAACTCCGATAATTTTTGATGGTTAAATTCGACATAATAACTCTTTTCCCCCAGCTTTTTACTGAACATTTGGCGAACCTGCCGTTTAAAAAGGCAGTTGAAAAAAACCTAGCCGAATATAATCTTTGGAATCTCAGAAATTTTTCAATAAATAAATATGGATCTGTGGATGATGAGCCCTACGGAGGCGGTGTAGGTATGATTTTGATGGTTGAACCTATATTCAAGGCCTTATCAGAAATATACGGGAGAGAAGAAATGGAAAAAATGATAAAAAATGGAAAGCATACGATAGAAAAAAATAGAAAAATTATCGTTCTGTCGCCAAGAGGTACTACTTTCAATCAGAAAAAGGCAGAGGAGTTATCGAAATGCAATGAAATATCGCTTATTTGCGGGCGCTATGAAGGTATTGACGCCAGAGTAGAAGAATACCTGGCTACTGACGTTATTTCCATAGGAAACTATATTTTGAGCGGAGGTGAGATACCCGCACTCGCAATCATGGAAAGTGTAACAAGAATAATTCCCGGTGTTCTGGAAAAAGAAGAGGCCGCAAAATATGAAAGCTTTTCCTCATTTTCGAGGGGAAAATCAAAATTTATAGAATATCCGCAATACACACGCCCTGAAAACTTTCTCGGATTAAAAGTTCCGGATACACTTTTATCAGGAAACCACAAAGAAATAGAGAGGTGGAGAAAAAATAATTCCGGAAAATTCAACAATCTCCAATAGCATTATCAAAAACAGCACTCAAAAGACTCTGTAATACACAGCTTCTGAATATTATCGCATCTCAACGTTAACTTCCTCTTCTACAGGTGCTTGATTTTCTACCAGATTTTCCACCGGTGTTTCTGTCACTGCCTCCGCCGGAGTTTCCATCAATTCTTCTGCCGGAGTTTCTGCAGGGACTTCCTGTTTCCCTTCCCGAGTCTGACCTTCGGCTGTCTCAGTAGTATTTCCTTCCTGTGGTTTTTCTTCCGGTGCTTCTATATTTTTATTCACAAAATCGTAATAATCCAAACTTCTAAGCATATTCATGAATTCAACAAAATCCGAGCTTTTAATATCTATACCAATAGGCTCATCTGTAACAGCTGAAGATTCTACAAAAAGATAAGGTGAATCAAGAGAAAAAGAACTGGATATTCTTGAGCCTCCTACTTCGGTGTCTTCAGTTACCGAATACCTGAAGTTTGAGACACTTACATATCTTGCCGCCTTTTCAACTAATTCCATAAACAAAACCAATTGTTCAAAACTGGAATTCACACCCATGGAAACAGTTATTACATCAAAACCCTCACTTCCGTCGCCTTTTTCCGCTTTAGAGCCATATGAATAAGACAACCTATCCAAGTCCATTCCAGCTCGTTGACTTATCTGTGTGGCCTGATCCAAAAGCCTTGGAACATCGGCTTCGGGAACCAAAACCTTATTCACAATCTCCAGATTTTCATCCAAAGTGTCCTTAAAGCTAATCAAATTTTTTAAATCGGATACCTTATTGGACAAAGTGTTCTTCAATAAAATCTTTCCGTTTAATTCTTCCTTTTTAACCGGCAGATTTTTAATAGAAGGGTAGATGTAAAGTACAACGAGAAGAATTGTAACGACAAAAGCCAAAATAGGAACTATAAAATTCACAATAACATTCCTTAACTTGTAAGCAAAATTACTTATGTCCATGTTAATCTGTTGTTTATTTTCTTCAGACATTTTTACAAACCCTGCAATTTTTTCTCCTGGTAATTCACAACGATCATAAACTTCACACTATTTGTAGATTTATCCAGGTTAACAGAATTTAAAGAAACACTCGTAAAAATATCCTTGAGGGAGGGATTTCCATCTAAAAAATCCTTATTTAATAAATTATCCATAAAGGCCTTTACCGAAATATAACTCCCCGATGTACCGGAAACACTTATCTGCCCGGGTTTAACATCAAAACTTTGTATTGATACATCATCAGGCTCTCTAGCTTCAAATTCTTTTAAAAGAAGAGAATATTTTGATCTGTTTTCAAAAAGTGATTTAAGTGCGCTATATTTTTTGTCCAAATTTCTGGCCGCAACTTCAACGTCTGCCATGGATTGTACCTCACTTCTCAGAGACGCGATTTCTGCATCGGTTTTTTTTATATCAGAATTTATTTTTGATAAAGTACTATACAGATATGCTGAGACTCCCAGAGCTACTATGAGGAGAATAATTGAAAAAACCGTACTTGAAGAAACAATTTTAGATCGTTTCTGTTCTACTACCTCGGTTTGCGGAATTAAATTTATATCGTCAAGCATTTTTTATCCCTCTCAAAGCCAATCCGATTGAAGAAGAGTATCCGGCGGCATCTTCAAATAATTCTTGTTTTCTTTTCTCTAACTTGGGGGATATTTCAATACCACTAAGAGGGTTGGCCAATACAACCTCTAAATCAAGTTTATTCGCCATGTAAGAAAGCAGATTAGGCATCAGGGCAGTTCCTCCACTCATTACGATCCTTTTAATAGTAGCAGATGGATTATGATTTGTGAAGAACAGAATTGCCCGTTTAATTTCGGTAACCAAATTATCCACAACCGGACTAATAACTCCGGCAACTTTTCCCTCACCCTGAAACTCATCCAAGCCGTAAACCTTCTTATATTCTTCAGCCTGAGCATAATCAAGATTCAAATTCTGCATTATGGTTTTAGTCATTAGATCCCCTCCGATCGGAACTGCCCTTGTAAATCTAACATTTCCCCCATAGCACACAACCATTAAACTACTCTCAAAACCCATCTCTACAATCATTGTTCCCATAGGAGAATCAGGACTATCTCCAAGAGCTCTTCCTAGAGCTATAGTTTCCGGTTCAATAGCTCGGGGAACCAATTTTGCTTTTTTCACTATCTCGATATATTTATCAACAATGTTTTTCCTTGCGGCAACTATTTGGACAGCCATTTTCCCTTTCTCGGAAAAGACTTCATTGAGTTTTTGGTAAGAAACATTAACCTGGCTAAGAGGAAAAGGAATATGCTGTTCGGCTTCGTATTTTATTGAACTTTTCAACTCCTCATCACTCATTTTAGGCATCTCCACAACAGTCATAAAAACATAAGTTTCATCCAAGCTTAAAATAACACTGGACGTGCTGAAACCGACTTCAGAAAAAAACTCGGAAAGAGAGGCCGCCACACCTGATGGATCATCTAAAAAGCCTCCGGTCGGAGAAAATTTATGATTCGTATAGGTACCGAAATTATTTAGGATTACCTTCCCTTTTTTACCTTCCAATTCTACGGCCTTAAAGTTCTTTTTTCCTATATTAAGTCCTACTATTGGCATAATAAAATGCTACCTTAATTATGTCTATTAGACAATGGGTCATTCGCTGATTTTTGATACAAAACATAGTCAAAATATCCAGGTGCGGCCCCTGCTGTCTTCAAAACTTCCACGGTTTTAACAGCATCCCCCGATCTCCCGACAGACTTTATCAAAATGCCCTGACTTGGAATATCTTGACCTTCAGCAGGTACAAAGTAAACGAACGTTTCTTCGTTGTATGGTTTAATTCTCAGAGCCTTGGGTGCCCCGACGGTATCAACCAAAAAGCAATTCGTGTGCCCGTGCAGAGGAGTTGCTTCCGAAAATCCGTTTTCATTCTCCGGGTATCCTACCGGATTATAAGCATACACTTCTAAAGAAACCGACCCGGAATCCCCATAAATATATGATGCGTATATCGAAGAATTATTATCCCAGCACACATTAACAACGGAATTTGACCCGTAGCCATCAAGAAAAAGCTGATAAACCTCTCCTTCTTTCACTTTGACAACATAAGGCTCGTTGGAGGCCCCTGCAAAACTAAGAATTACATCAGCCCGAGCTCTATAATTTGATTCTCCCAATATTTCCAGAACACAATCATTCCCGCAATTATTGTAATTTATATAATCTTCCAATGTTTCCTGAGAAAGAAGCAAAATATTTTCTATCGCGGCCTCAGCCACCGCCAAGGCTCTTGAAGAATTATCGGACTCGGAAACATTTCTCAAAGTACTTATAAGACGACTGGAAACTATTACACCAACTGTCAACGCTATAACCATTACAAAAAGAGTTATTACCAAGGTCTGGCCTTTTTGCCCGTTTTTCTGAAAAAAGAAATCCTCACCTTTACCTTTATTTTCTACATTTTCTACTTTTTTATTTTCTATCATCTTTACCTTTAGCTACCTTTAATTACCCCTAAAACAACATATATTCCAATTTCCGGCTGTTTTCAAAAAATTTATCAATAAGAACTTCTAATTACTATTGACGTGTCGAGCTTTACCGAACCTTTATATGTCGATCCGGCACCGCTTTGGGCTTGATTAAACACCATGTTAAGCTTTACTACTTTTGGGTTAGTCCCAGTAATAGTAAAAATTGGACTCCCGGAAACGGCAACACCGCCGGGACTGGAGTTGGATGTAAGAGGAATAAAAGTTCCAGATACCCCGGTTAGAGATCTTTCTAAAACATTACCGGACAATTTGTAATTAACCGTAGAACCGGATCTTAAAGTAAGCTCAATACTATTACCACTTGTTCCCCCGCCGGGAATTTTTACGTCTACCGAATCCCTTAATTCTTTTTCTATCTTCAAAGAAACAAAATTAGCCTGCTGTTCTATTTCATTTATAACCTGGGTTTTCGTATTTGAGCGGATCAAAGACAATAGCATATCACTTGTAAGCCCCATTGTTAAAGCCAGAAGAAAGACCACTAAGAGCATTTCCACTAGCGTAAATCCGTCTTGATTTTTTTTTATGTTCATGTTCATGCCAAATTTTCTCTTCATGTTATCTTTCATTTCATTCTCCAATTGGAAAGATCGGTGTAAATATAAGAACCTTTTTGCTTGTCTCCGACTTTCCAAGTTGCAGAAACAGAGATTCTTACTGTGCTGGGATAATTTCCAGCAGGTATAGGACCCCCACTGTCAACATCAGCAACGCTAAAAAACCATTCAACTTTCTCAGCTCCTATTCCCTGAGAATTTTTTCCGGAAGCAGGGCGGCCTGAAGAATCAATATGGCATGGATTATCGGAACTGCATGCTCTGACATTATTTATAAAATCAACCCAACTTACATCTTTATTATCTCTATACGCTCTTACCAACTCAATTTCCCTATTGGCAATTTTCGTGCCTTCGAGCAAAAGCTTACTATCAAGAGAAGTTCTCAAGGTTGAAATAGTAAGAGAAATCAGAGCAGTTATTACAAGAGCCGATATCGCCAAGGCGGCAACAACCTCAACCAAGGTAAATCCTTTCTGTAAATCCATCTTTTTTTTAATATCTTTTTTCATAGCTATTTTTTAAAAAAAAATTAATAAATTAAACCTGCGGAATTAAAACAAACCCTCTCTGAAGTGCTCGAACTCGAAGATGTTTTTATTTCTATACAGTCCGCCGCTAACGATGGGCTTTTATTTATATCTCCGTTCTTTATAGAAAAATACAAACAAAGTTTAGAAGCACCATAGTACTTTATATCGTTTGGAAGATTATAAGTTGCCTGATTGGAAGAGGGGGAGGGTGGACACCCAGAATTTCTGGAAGTGATCGAGGTAGAGTAAGCACCACTATCGTTTTGAAAGTATACAACCCAATATCCGGCCGGTTCTTTCGCTCCCCCTACATCAAACACATAATCCGATAAAGCGCCCGTCAAAGCTCTATTTTGAACGGTTCTCAAATCACTTTTTAACTGCTCCTTAGCTTGCTTTAAATTTTGGTTTTCTACGTAGCCAAAAAAAGAGGGAATTATACCGCCTGAGATAATGGCAATTATGGAAACAACAACTATAATTTCTATAAGCGTAAAACCTCTTGAATACTTAGGCAGATTCATATCAATTTATTCTAACATAAAATTAACGGGAGATTAGATTTAGGTTGGTACCTATTTCATATAGCAAATCATCGTTCCCGTTATCATCTTCCATTTTATCTTTGTAGTATTCAAACTTTGTGCTTATTTCATAACCCGTTTCATCGTGAATATAAGAGTAAAAATAATTTTCATCGTTCACAGGATCAATTGGGAGCTTTTCGGTGTAAGAGGATAGATTTTCGTATATCCAGCCGGGGTTTGAACTGCTTAAATCTGAAGACCCCGCAGGAAGAACATTACTTTTTCTAATAATATTTGATTGATCAGGGTATCTTTTATTATCCAAAAGAAATTCACCTATAACTCTGTCCAGAAGTAAAATATCGGAAATTCTTTTGTCATCATGACCCTTTCTTATCTGTTCCATTGGATTGATTAAAACCGTCACCATCGTAATAATAATCAGAAACAAAGCCATGACAAAAACAAGCTCAACGAGAGTGAGTCCCTTTTGGCAAAAAGCAGGAGTTCTCGAAAATTTATTTGCCGTCGTTCTTGTTCCCATTTTTCGCTTTTTTTTACCTTACATTGGGTTTTGAACACAGTAACAATAGAGCTTGTCAAAAGACCCTCCACACTCTATCCCACTTAATTCATAATCGCAATTAGGCACTTTAGAACACCAACCGGGATCATTGTTACTTAATGGCAATTCCATAATAGTGGTAATAACATATCTGGCACCGGTCGAATTTGAAATATAGTAATATCCATGCACATAATTATTGTTCATACATCTCATGCTAAGAGTGTTGCTTGTATTTTCCCCATTGAAAGGATCCTTTGGTATCTGATCTATGTATGCCGGAGATATCGACAGCAACGCATTATGAGCATAGTTAAAACTTGTACTCACCGGATATTTTCTATTTTCCGCAAAATAAAGCTCCAAAGCGGTTTGAATCCTTTTCAAATCTCCGATCCTCTTTGAATCACGGGATCTGGCCTGTGTTTTTGGGATGTTTATCACATTTATAACAACTCCAGCAAGAATACCTATGAGAGCAACAACTACCAACATCTCTATTAAGGTAAATCCTTTTCGTTCATTTTTATTTGTTTTATTTATAGTTATACCAAGCATGGCTATCAAAAAAATTAACTTTACTGTTCTGCGACTTGACTACAGTTGTTGGTGCCATGGGGAGGATTTACAACCGATAAGTCGGATGTCCCAGTGTAGCTAATACCGGTACCACACTCCAATAATCCCAAGCGAGAATCAAACACGTAGAGTTCATAAGTAGTGGCTGATGTATTTAATGGGAATTTTGCTGCTACTATCCTAAATTTACCTGCAGATAAATTTCCGCCGCTTGAAGTTCCATAAGAAACTATACGCATAAAGCACTGACTGGTTCCTGTTGATGTAGGAATTACGGCATCGCTACCGCAATTCTTGGGAAGGCTAGTACCACTTACGGAGAATCTACAGTCCAACAGGGTGCTACTTGTACAATTTGTATAACTGGAATCGTAATATATATTTTCCAGCTCCTGTCCAAGTTGTGTTCCCGACGGAAGACTCCCTGTTGCGGCTTTAGTAACATTCACTGCGTGGCCGGCTTTTGCAAGAGAAGATTTAATGGAAGCGTTTCGTGATCTATTCTGCTGCTTCACAGGATCAATGGTAGTAACAAGGACACCAGCCAAAATACCTATAAGGGCAATAACGACTAGAAGTTCGATAAGCGTAAAACCTGAATTTCCGAGATTTTTGAGATGGGAAGTTCTTTTCATTAATTTATTCATTTTTACCTTTATTCGCCACCTCCTCTTACGAAACTTGATTCTGATTTTTTACTCAGCGTACTTAGCATGGTAACCCAAGTAGCTTTATTTTTTTAGAACGCTCGTTCGCTTACGTCTACTTTAAAGTATGAACTTTAAAATTTTTTGTGTCAAGAAACAATAAAGATAATATCAAAAAGTAATTATCTAAAAGCTCAATTGGTGTAAAAAATGTACTCATAATCACTCTATATGTTGTAATACGGGAAATTAAAGCTCTTTTTATCTATTTTTCTTCGTTGTTTGCCAGAATTCTATTAACTTCTTCAACGACTTTGTCGGGTGTAATTTCGGATTTTATTAGGTATCCATCAACACCCTGATCAAAAGCTTCTTTAATAATACTTTCACTATTCAAATTAGTGAGCGCAACAACCAAACCTTTTTTTAATTCAGGATTGCTTCTTATTTCCTTCAGTATCTTTAAACCATCTCTGCCGGGAAGCATTATATCCAAAAGAAGAACGTCCCAATTTTCATTTCTTATTTTTTGCATTCCGGTTTCTCCGTCAGCGGCCTCTTGTACCTTATATCCAGCCATGTTTAAAACCTCGACGTATACTTCCCGGATATCATGCTCGTCTTCTATTATTAAAATATTGTTTCTTAAAACTTTCTTTTCTTCCATATATTAGATTTAACACCATTTATTTTTTTATGACAATACTTAAAGGAAGAATCTGTTTAATTTCCACCCTTTAACTCGCCAGGAGTATATATTCCATAGTCAAATATATCGGCAGCATAGGGAAATGACTTGTGAACTATAACTGTAGCCCTTTCTTCGGTTGCGCCTTCAGATACTTCACCTCTTGAAGTTAGTTTATATCCCTGGGTCGGAAGAGAATAACCGCTTACCGGATAAACTGCTGCCTTTGTGGGGTTAAAAAGAGTTTTTATTCTTAAACCGTAGTGGTTGGATACAAGATTATTAACTGTTTTGCAGAATGCATTTCCGATGCTTCCCCCTTTATTAGTTGTACTTGCAACTTCAAAACGGGTGGACAGCATATTCGATGGGGTACCCCCCGAAGATGGTTTAAGACCTCCTTTTAGGATAGTTCCGTCCGATTTATATGAGTAGTAGTAGAGGGCGCTGTTATTTGACTTAAAACAGATCTCAATGCTATTAGAACCGTAGCTTCCGGACGGAAGATATACTTCCTTTACCATACCGGGTTTTAAGTCAAAAGCATATCCATTTTCCTCGTTTGTGTTAAATGTCTCCACTTTTACAACTGCTCTAGATGATATTTTATCTCCCAAGCTTTCAACGCTGCTCCAAGTCTTACATGTTTTCTCAAATGACCCTCCTTTTCCACTGCACCAAGAAGCTCCATCACTACATGAAACATTGGTGGTGCATTTAATTTTACCCGTGCCGCATTCAGCGGGAATGGAAATCGGGACATCGGGCTCGGGAGTAAATGCGGCAATCTGATCTTTTGAATCCTCCAAAGAAGAATTTTTATCCGTATCTGTTGATGAACCTAAAACGGCTTTACAACCTTCGGACTCAGGTGCGCAATATGTGCATTTGCACTCATACTCAGCACATTGTTGAGAAGAACTGTTAGAGGAGGAAAACACATAAGTGCATGTACCGGATTCGGGACCGGATACTGCTCCTATAGCCTCACAATCAACACTCCCATCGTCAACCGCGGCATTAAGCTCGGAGTAGTTTCTCCCAAGAAGGTTTTCTATTCCCCCTTCTGCTGCAGCTATGACTCTTGCTGACGTGTCCGTTCTTGAGGCTCTTTTTAGGGAGCTAATAGTTCTTGTTGAAACAGATACTCCTATAGCCATGGCCATTGCCACGGCAACCACTACAAACAGCAGTGCCTGCCCTTTATTTTTATTTTCCGGGTTTAATCCGATTTTAGTATATGTATTCCCAGCTGATATCATATGTAGATACTCCTGTGTAGTACAAATAATCTGCTGATTTTGTTTTTTCAAGATTTGATATGTAGTAAAGATATTTTCCAAAGAAATTTACAGCTTCCGCGGGAAGTTTAGCATTGTTATCATGATACAAATCTCTTCCAAAAGAAATTCCTGTTTTTGAGACAAAAGGAGCAGTCAACATTATTGGTTTATCAAAATGAGAATCACTTATGGTCCCTCCTATTGAGGCAATTGTTACCTGTCCGCTTGAAATTATTCCCGCCATTATATTCGGATTTTGAGTCAAGCTAAAAGAATCCATAACGCTTCCGACACTGCTTCCAACAGTTAAGGATCCGTCTACCACTAAAAGAAGTCTTCCCGATGATGATGTGGTTATGGGATTTAAAATATTAGCATTTCCATCTATATACAATACGGACATTCCGTTTCCTCCGTCTCCGATTATTGAGTAGGAAAAGGCTTCGGATTTAAGCCTGTTATTAAAGACACTTGAAGATATGCTGTATATACTGCCCGAGTTGAAGGTGGTTGGTAAAGATGAAATCTTTTTAGCTGAAGATGGGGGAGAGAAGCTGAAATTTTCAAGCCATATACTTTTATGATCCTGGCTAGAGTGCATTAGATCATATGCGTATCCGCCGTATTCTGTACCACAACCCGTATTTGTTTCAAAACCTTTCCTATTGGGGCATGGCCTGTCAACATCAGGGTTACTTTTATTATTAGAATGAGAGAAGACAAAACCAAGGGTGTTGTTATTATTGGAGCTTGAATTTATCAGAGTTTTTGCAAAACCGTTATATATTTGGCCCGAGGAAGAGTTATCAGTAGGACCATCGGGAACAAC
>Ga0116149_1000996_pt1 | contig 36012 bp, 34 predicted proteins | sample AD_UKC057_MetaG_FD_89787 | JGI IMG/M metagenome (GOLD analysis project Ga0116149, IMG submission 89787) | Active sludge microbial communities of municipal wastewater-treating anaerobic digesters from USA - AD_UKC057_MetaG | ecosystem: Engineered > Bioreactor > Anaerobic > Digestate | place: USA...
CCCCGCTTCTTCTGGATGACTCTCAGACGCCCGCCGCAGAGGGACTCCACGGTCTCATCTTCCCGGATCAGGGTCTCGGATCGGTCCATGGGTACCGCCCCGGTGTTTCAGGATGAACGTCAACATCTCCTCCTTTCTCCTTTCTCCTTTCTCCTTTCTCCTTTCTCCTTTCTCCTTTCTCCTTTCTCCTTTCACCATGCGCCTTCGACGTCAGTCGATCAGGTGCACGAACAGCCCGCTTCGGAGCTTCGGCTCGAACCAGGTGGATTTGGGGGGCATGATCATCCCCGCATCGGCGATGGCGATCAGCTCCGAGATCCCCGGCGGGCACATCGAAAACGCGACGGCGTAGCCCCGCCGATCCACCATCCGCTCCAGTTCGTCCATGCCGCGGACGCCGCCGATGAAGGTGATCCGCTCGTCCGTGCGCGGATCCCGAATCCCCAGGATCGGTCCCAGGAGATGGTCCTGGAGAATCGACACGTCCAGTTTCCCGATGAGGTCGGCCCGATCGTAGAGCTCCGGCTTGGCCTCGAGCCGGTACCACTGCCCGCCGAGGTACATGCCGAACTGATGGGGAACGGAGGGGGATCGCTCGCTGAAGCCGGGCGAAAGGACGAACTTCTCCCGAACCTTTTCCATGAAGCCCTCCACGCTCAGCCCCCGCAGGTCCTTCACGGCCCGGTTGTAATCCAGGATCTTCAGCTGCTCGTGGGGGAAGAGGGTCGCGACGAAAAAGTTGTATTCCTCCCTGCCGGTATGCGCCGGATTCCGATCCCGCCTCAGCCGGGCGACCGTGGCGGCCGACGCCGCCCGGTGATGCCCGTCGGCGATGTACAGGCACTCCACCTCCGAAAATTCCCTCTGCAGCGCCCCGAGGGTCTCCCCGTCGCCGACGACCCACGCCGTGTGGGTCACGCCGTCGGGTGTCGTGAAATCGTATTCGGGGGGGGCCTCCACGATCCCGGCGACGATGCGGTCGATCTCCTGCCTGGCTCGATAGAGCAGAAAGACGAGCCCTGTCTGGGCGCCCGCCGTGTCGATGTGGCTCACCCGCTCGTTTTCCTTGTCCACCCGCGTCAGCTCGTGTTTCTTGATCCGCCCCGCTTCGTACTCGGCCACGCTGACGCAGCCCACGATCCCGACCTGCTGCCTCGCGGCGTCCTTCTGCCTGTAGACGTAGAAACAGGGGCGGTCCTCCTGGTGCAGAACGCCCTTCCTCATGAAACGCCGCAGGTTCTCACGGGCCCTCTCGAAGACCCGGGGGTCGTCATCCGGGATCTCTTCCGGGACATCGATCTCGGATTTTTCCACGCGCAGGAAATTCAGCGGGTTGTCCCGGATGATGGCCCGCCCCTCCTCCCTGTCGAGGACGTCGTAGGGAAACGAGGCCACGTCACGGGCGAATCTCTTTTGCGGCCGCACGGCCCTGAACGGGATCACCAGCGCCATAAGCACCTCCGGAAAGCGATTGTTTAGCACAACGCAACGGGCAAAGCAATGAGCAGCGACGGCGTTTCGACCCCGAGAATGTCCCGGTGCCGGGGGGGATCCCGTAACCGGGGGAACCCGTCACCTCGCTCATCGTCGCTCCCTGTTGCGAAATTCCGCAGGAGCGGTTATAAGACTCCAGCCGATGCCAGGGGGTGAAAGATGACACGCGTCTTCATTCACGGTCTCGAGAGCAGCAGCCGGGGGACCAAGGGAGTCTTCTTCCGGGAGCGCTACCCGGAGATGATCATCGAGGATTTCAACGGTGCGCTGGAGGAGCGCATGGCGAAGCTCAACGGCCTGTTGGCGGGCCGTCAGGACCTGGTCCTCGTGGGTTCGAGCTACGGCGGCCTGATGGCCGCCATCTACGCCTGCGAGAACGAAGCCCGGGTGCGGAAGGTCGTCCTGCTGGCTCCGGCCCTGCACGTCCCGGACTTCTCCCGCTTCCTCGGCCGGAGGGTCAAAATCCCCGTTTCGCTCTTTCACGGCAAGGACGACGGCGTCGTGCCGCCGGCCGCGGTGAAGGCCGTCGCCGAGATGGTTTTCGAAAACCTCGACTACCGCCTGGTCGACGACGACCACTCGCTGCACGCCACCTTTCCCCTCATGGACTGGGAGGCCCTTCTCGGACCCGGCCGTGCCGCGCACCGGGGAGAAGCTCCTTGACAAACCCCGCGGGATCCCCTAGGTTTAGCCAGACAGGCAGGAAGGACCCATGACCGCCACCGTCACCAAGAAAGTGATCATCCGATACAGCGCCGAGAACGTCGATCAGCCGATCGCGTGCCATCTCGCGAAGAAGTACGACCTGGATTTCAACATCCTCAAGGCCAGGATCTTCCCGCGCCGAGAAGGCGTCATGGTCCTCGAGCTCAGCGGCACGAAGGAGAATTTCGACGCCGGCGTCCGGTTCATGAAAGAAAAGGGGCTCCGCGTGGAACCCCTTTCGAAAAGCGTGACCCAGAACACGGACAAGTGCGTTCACTGCGGGGCCTGCATCGCCTTCTGCCCCACCGAGGCCCTGCACATGGACCCCGAGACCTCGAAGGTGGTCTTCGACCCCGAACGCTGCAACGGGTGCGAATTCTGCGTCACCGCGTGCCCGGCGAGGGCGATGACGATCGACCTGTTCTAGGAAGCGGCAAGGCCCTCATTCGAAGAAGAGGATTTCTCCACCTTGTTGCCGGGCGCTCGAGCCTTTTCGCGCTGTTCCCCGATCAATTCCTCTTCCCCGCGCTCTTCTTTTCGTCGTTCTGCAGGGCCTCGTTCATGTGCTTCTGCATCTTGCTCTTCTTGTCCGAAAAGAAGTCCTTCACGTTCTCCTTGATATCCCCCGCCTTGGCCGTGATCTGGTCCATGACGCCCCTGACCTTCGTTTTCAGGTCCCCCGACGGGCTGAAGTGCTGAAAGGCAAGCAGGGCCAGGACGACGACGGCGGCGACGAGCGTGAGTTTGAAGAAGCGGCTGAGCAGCCAGAACAGGCCGACGGCGGCAAGGATGATGAGAAGGACGATGACCCCATTCTCGGACATGAACCCGGCAATGGCATCCATCACGATCCCCCCCTGTGCGGTTTTGAGATGAATAGCACGATTTCGTCGTGATATCCACGAATTGTTGCGCCTTGACAAAGCATCGACCGCGTTCTAGATTGCAGCTTCAAGAAACGTGCCGACAGGGGAAATCCCCGCGTCTCGGCTGCGAGTCGCGGGCCGCCGCAGGCGGTCTGCACGGGATGGATCATGGATCAGGATCTCGGGAAGCCAATCCAGGGCGTGCAGGTCCCGGATGAAAAACCCAGGAGAGTCGCCCTGGTGACGCTGGGCTGCAAGGTCAACCAGTGCGAGTCTGCGGGGATCGCGGAGCGCCTCCGACAGAGGGGTCACACCCTGGTCGGCTTCGAGGAGGAGGCCGATGTCTGCATCGTCAACACCTGCACGGTCACGGCAAGTACGGACTATCAGTCGCGGCAGCTCATCCGCCGGGCGGCCCGGCGAAACCCGCAGGCCCCCGTCATCGTGACGGGCTGTTACGCCCAGGTGGCGCCGGAGCAGATCGAGACGCTTCCCAACGTGCGCCTCGTCGCCGGCAATCTGGAGAAGCAGACCATCCCGGACCTCGTGGGGATGCTCAACGGAGGCCCGCCCGAGGTGCGGGTCCAGGACATCGGGAAGACCCGTCGCTTTTCGGGTCTCACCGCCGATCGGTTCCCCGATCGGACAAGGGCCTTTCTCAAGATCCAGGACGGGTGCGACGCCCGGTGCAGCTACTGCATCGTCCCGATGGCACGGGGACCCAGCCGCAGCATGCCGATCCGGGACGTCCTAGGGCGTGTCGAGGCGCTCAGCGGCGCGGGGTATCGCGAGATCGTGCTGACAGGGGTGCACCTCGGCGCATGGGGCGCGGACCTATCCCCGGCGATGGATCTTCCCTCCCTGCTTCGGGCCATCGAGGCGGCGGGCCGGGTCGGAAGGCTGCGCCTGAGCTCCATCGAACCCCTGGAAGTCACCGCGGGGCTGCTGGCCTGCCTCAAGGAATCCGCGGTCCTTTGCCCGCACCTGCACATCCCGCTGCAGAGCGGCGATGACCGGATTCTGTCTGCCATGGGCAGGCATTACGACCGGCGTTTCTTCCGAGACCTTGTCGACAGGATTGTCGCCGAGATCCCCGGCGCGGCCGTCGGCGTCGATGTCATGACGGGTTTTCCCGGCGAGGGGCACAGGGAGTTCGAGAACACGGCCGAGTTCCTGCGTTCGCTGCCGGTGTCCTACCTGCACGTCTTTCCCTACTCGGAGCGGCCCGGCACGGCGGCCGCGTCGCTGCCGGGAAGGGTCGAGGCGGCCGTGCGCTCGCAGCGTGCGGCGGCCCTCCGGGCCCTGGGCCTCGCCAAGCGGGCGGACTTTGCGAAGCGGGCCGTCGGGTCGAGACAGACCGTGCTCGTCGAGGGCAGCCTCGACAGGAAGACAGGCCTTCTGAAGGGGTTCACCGGAAACTACATCCCGGTGCTCCTGTCGGGGGGCAACGAGGAGTGGATGAACCGCCTCGTCGATGTCGTCATCGAATCCGCCGAGGCCGGGACGGCAACCGCCCGGGTCTGCCATGAACAGTGACCGCCGGATGCAGCTCGAATCCCTCGAGGAAGCCCTGGGGTACCGGTTCAGCGACCCCTCCCTGCTGGATTGCGCCCTCACGCACCGCTCCTACGCGAACGAGAACCCCGACCTTCTGAAGCAGGACAACGAGCGGCTCGAGTTTCTCGGCGATGCCGTACTCACCCTCTGCGTCAGCGACATGCTGATGAAGAAGTTCCCGGACTGCGCGGAAGGGGATCTCTCCAAGATCCGCTCCTCCATCGTCAACGAAAAGCCCCTGGCGAGGCTGGCCGGGGAGCTGCGCCTGGGGGACTATTTGCTGCTGGGCCGGGGCGAAGACATCTCCGGGGGCCGGATGAAGAGCTCGCTGCTGGCAAACGCGCTCGAGGCGATCATCGCCGCCGTCTATTGCGACAGGGGCTTCGACGCCGCCTGCGATTTCGTCGACAGGCATTTCATGCCCCTGCTCGATGCGGGGACCGTCAAGATCCTCTACCAGGACTACAAGACCAGTCTCCAGGAGATCTCCCAGAACCGCTTCCGGGTCATTCCGCGGTACAGCGTGCTCCGGGAGTTCGGGCCCGACCACGACAAGGTCTTCCAGATCCGGGTGAGCGTCGGCGATATCGTGAGCGCGGCCGCGCTGGGCCGAAACAAGAAGGAAGCCGAGCAGCGCGCGGCCAGGAAGGCCCTCGAGGCCATCGACAACCTCCAGCCTTCCGACAACGGAGAAGACGTGCAGGAGTGATCGCCGCACCGAGCACGCAGCGGACGCTGTCCCACAGCTCAAAACTCGTAATTCATAACGCTAAGCTGTCCGACCCGGACAGACCCAGATGGACCGAGACAGACTCCATGACTTCCCTGCGCCCCCTGATCATCCCCTTCTTCCTTCGCAACCGCGGATGCCGCCACCGCTGCGTCTTCTGCAGCGAGAGGGTCATCTCCGGCCATGCAGCCCCGGTGACGGAAGCCGCCATGCGCGAGACGGTGGGCGCAACCCTCTCTGCAGGCGGCGGCAGACATGGCGGCGTGGAGATCGCCTTCTACGGCGGGAGCTTCACGGGCATGCCCCGGGGAGAGCAGATCGAGCTGCTCCAGGCGGCGGCTTCGCTCATCGCCGAAGGTGCCGTCCGTTCCGTGCGCATCTCCACACGCCCCGACGACATCGACGGGGCCGGGCTCGACCTCCTCGCGGCGATGGGCGTCAGGGCCGTGGAGATCGGGGCCCAGTCCCTGGACGACGGGGTCCTCCGACGGTCGGGGCGGGGGCACTCGGCCGACGATGTCCGCAGGGCCGTGAGCCTCTGCAGGGCGAGGGGTTTCGAGACGGGCGTGCACCTCATGGCGGGCCTCCCCGGGGAGAGCCGCGGCTCCTTCGAGGCCTCCGTCGCGGAGGTGATCCGCATCCGTCCGCACACCGTGCGCATCCACCCCGTGATCGTCTTTCGCGACACGGAGCTGGCCCGCCTGCACGAGCAGGGGCGGTACCGACCCCTGTCCCTGGCCGAGGCCGTCTCGTGGTGCAGGGGGGCGTTGGTGGGTTTCACGAAAGCGGGCATCCGCGTCATCCGCCTCGGGCTGCAGGCCACGGACCCGATGGCCCGGGAGGGCTGCATCCTGGCCGGCCCCTGGCACCCTTCCTTTCGCTGCCTCGTGGAGGCGGAGATCTTCCGGGACATGGCCGCGATGCTCATGGACCGGGCTGCCGGGGGGGGCACGGAGGCGTGTTTCCGGGTCGCCCCCGCGGATTTGTCGAATTTCAACGGTCCGGGCGGAACAAACCGCTCGTGGCTCCGGTCGCGCCTCGGGGGGCGGACGATCGCCGTCCGCCCGGACCCCGCAATCCCGCGGGGGGCCCTGCGGCTCCAGGACGGCCGGCGGGAATACGGGACATCGTTTGCGGAGGTCGCGGGGATTGTTTAAGTCGGGGTTCATCGCCATCGTCGGCCGGCCCAACGTGGGCAAGTCCACGCTGCTCAACGCGATCGTGGGGGAGAAGCTGGCCATCACGAGCCGCAAGCCCCAGACGACGAGAAACCGGATCACCGGGATCCTGAATACGGGGGACGGTCAGTTCATTTTCCTGGACACCCCGGGCATCCATGACGCCAAGACGCCACTGAACCGCTGCATGGTGAAAGCGGCGACGAGCGCCTTCGGCGAGGTCGACCTGATCCTGCTGCTCGTCGAGGCGGACCGGGGGCTCGACCCCGGCGACGGCCTCATCCTCGAGGGCCTCCGGAGCTCCGCGGTCCCGGTTTTCCTGGTCATCAACAAGGTCGATCTCGTCGAGAAGCCGAAGCTGCTGCCTCTGATCGACCGATTCCGCGGCCTTCACGATTTCCGGGAGATCGTCCCCGTGTCGGCCGCAACCGGCGAAGGGGTGAGCCGGCTGCTCGAGCTCATCGTCGACGCGATGCCCGAGGGTCCGAAGCTCTTCCCCGACGACCTCTTCACGAGCCAGTCCGAGCGGTTCATCGCCGCCGAGATCGTCCGGGAGAAGATCCTGGAGCTGACCCACCGGGAGATTCCCTACGCGACGGCGGTCACGGTGGACTCGTTCAAGGAGGACGAGGAGAGGAACCGGATCCGCATTGCCGCAACGATCACCGTGGAGAAGGACTCCCAGAAGGGGATCCTGATCGGCAAGGGCGGCAGGATGCTGAAGGAAATCGGTATGAAGTCCCGCCTGGAGATGGAGAGGTTCTTCGCCGCGAAGATTTTTCTCGAGCTCTTCGTCCGCGTGCGGAAGGACTGGACGAAGGACCCCCGGTGGCTCAAGGAGTTCGGCTACGACGCATGAAACCCTTAATCGCCATCATCGGCCGGCCCAATGTCGGCAAGTCGACGCTCTTCAACCGGCTCTCGGAGCGAAAGAAGGCCATTGCCATCGACCAGCCCGGCGCGACGCGGGACCGCAACTACGCCGAGGCCTCCTGGAACGGCAGGGCCTTCACCGTCGTCGACACGGGCGGCTTCGAGCCCATCTCGACGGAAACGATCCTCATGCAGATGCGCGAGCAGACCCGGCTCGCCATGGAACAGGCCGACATCATCATCTTCCTGATGGACGGCAGGGACGGCCTCACCCCCTCGGACGAGGAGATCGTGCGGCGGCTGCGATCCTACAGCAAGCCCGTCTTCTATGCCGTCAACAAGATCGACGGCCCCCGCCACGACGAGAACGTCTTCGACTTCTACCGCCTCGGGATCGAGCCCATCTACACGATCTCGGCCGAGCACGGCCGGGGCGTGGACGAGCTGATGGATGCCGTCACCGCCGGGATCCCCGTGACGGAATCCCCGGGTGAGGAGGGCCGGGAGGAGGCGCAGGGGGAAGAGCCGATCCGGATCGCCGTCGTGGGACGCCCCAACGTGGGCAAGTCCTCCCTGGTCAACAAGATCCTGGGCTACGAGCGGACCATCGTCAACCCCCTGCCGGGCACGACACGGGACTCGATCGACACCGCCTTCGAACGCGGGGGGCGCAGGTACGTCCTCGTCGACACGGCGGGGATCCGCAGAAAGAGCCGCATCAGCCAGAACCTCGAAAAGTACAGCGTCATCGAGGCCCTCCGGACGCTGGACCGCTGCGACGTGGCGCTGATCCTCATCGACGCCGCGGAGGGGGTCACGGAGCAGGACGCCAAGATCGCCGGGCTTGCCCTCGAGAAGGGGGTCGCCTGCATCCTCGTGGTCAACAAGTGGGACCTCGTGGAGAAGGACAACAGCACCGTCGGCCTCTACGTCAACCGGCTGCGGGACGAGCTCAAGTTCCTCCAGTTCGCCCCCATCGCCTTCGTGTCGGCCCTGACCGGACAGCGGGTGGTGCGCATCTTCGAGCTCATCGACGCCGTCTGGGCGGAGTACACGAAGCGGATCCCCACGGCGGAGCTCAATGCCCAGGTCGAGGGGTACGTGGCCGAAAACCCCGTGCCCCTGTACCGCAACCGCCCCAACAAGATCGTCTATGCCACCCAGCCCCGCGTCAAGCCGCCGACCTTCGTCTTCTTCGTCAGGGAGCCGAAGGCGATCCACTTCTCCTACGAGCGGTATCTGGCAAACCGCCTCCGCGAGGGCCTGGGGTTCGAGCGCGTTCCCATCCGCCTCATTTTCCGAAAGCGCCACAGGGACAGGGAGAAGAAATGAAGGCATCGGGGCGTCGGGACGGCGAAGGAAACCCCGGAGCCGAACCCCTTGCTTTTCAACATTTCCTGTGCTAGAGAAGCGCCGTGCCGGACCCCATTTCCCCGGCCGGCCACGCTGCCTGATCCCGGATCCTGAACCCTGGATACCCCAAAAGGAGGAGAGTCATGAAGATGAGACATCTGGCGGTCGCGTTTCTGGTCCTGGGTCTTGCCGTCTCGATACCGGTACCTGCATTTTCCCAGGCAAAATCGGATACGATCAAGATCGGCGCATTTCTGCCCATGACGGGCGGTGTGGCCGCATACGGCCAGGGATCGTGGCAGGGGATTCAATTCGCCCGGGAGATGAAACCCACCATTCTCGGCAAGAAGGTCGAGCTGGTGCTGGTCGACGACAAGAGCGACAAGATCGAGGCCGCCAACGCCGTGACGCGGCTCGTGGAGAAGGAAAAGGTCGTGGCCATCATCGGCTCCTCGATCAGCGGCAACACCATGGCCGGCGCGCCCATCGCGGAGAAGGCCGGCATCCCCGTCGTCTCCCCCACGGCCACCAACCCCCTGGTGACGCAGGGCAAGAAGTACATCTTCCGCGTCTGCTTCATCGACCCCTTCCAGGGCGAAATGGCCGCCAAGTATGCCTACGAGACGCTCAAGAAGCGCCGCGCGGCCCTCATCATCGACAAGGCCCAGGACTACTGCGTGGGCCTGGCGGATTTCTTCGAGAAGAGCTTCAAGAAGCTGGGCGGCGAGATCGTCGCGAAGACCTACTGCGAAACGGGCAACAAGGACTTCACGGCCCAGCTCTCGGCGATCAAGGCGAAGAACCCCGACGTGCTCTACATGCCCAACTACTACACCGAGGTCGCCCTGACGATGAAGCAGATGAAGGACCTCGGCATGAACCTGCCGGTCATCTCCGGTGACGGCGCGCAGGACAAGGCCCTGCTCGACATCGGCAAGCAGTACGTCGAGGGCCTGATGTTCACGGGCCACTTCGAGAAGGAGGCCGCCTCGACGCCGCTGGCCAAAAAGTTCATCCCCGCCTATGAAAAGAAATACGGCAAGGTCGGCACCTTCGACGTCATGGGCGCCGATGCCTATTTCGTGCTGGCCGACGCCATCGAACGGGCCAAGTCCTTCGATGGGGCGAAGATCCGTGCCGCCCTGGCGAACACGAAGAACTTCAAGGGCATCTCCGGCAACATCACGATCGGCGAGGACGGCAACGCGATCAAGAGCCTCGTGATCGTGCAGGTCCGCGGGGGCGATTTCCGCTACGTGGCCACCGTCGAGCCCGCCGGCGCCAAGCCCGAGCCCAAGAAGCCGGCACCGAAGAAGAAGTAAATCGGCGTGATGCGACGGCCGGACAAAGCAAAGAGGGGCGATTGCACGATCGCCCCTCTTTTGTGAATTGCATTTTTCGAAAATACCGGAAACCTGTCATTGCGAACGTAGTGAAGCAATCTACGATGTTTCTCTCTGAACCGTAGATTACGCGGCCTCGTCTGACGAATCCTTGAACTTCCTCTCCCGCCGGGGGAGAGGGAGACGGCCAAAAGGCCCGGCTCGCGATACCCTGTTAGGGACAGCGGTCTCTTGGAACTGACATTCTTCCTCCAGCAGATGATCAATGGGGTGGCCCTGGGAAGCCTCTACGGGCTCATCGCCATCGGCTACACCATGGTCTACGGGATCATCCGCCTCATCAACTTCGCCCACGGCGACGTGATGATGATGGGCTGCTACTTCGCGTACTTCGGCATCCTCATGTTCAGCCTGCCCTGGTGGACCTCCTTCGCGGCGGCCATGGTCCTCACGGCCCTGCTGGGGGTGATGATCGACAAGGGCGCCTACCTGCCCGTCCGGAATGCCCCCCGGATCTCCGCCCTCATCACCGCCATCGGCGTCTCCTTCCTGCTCGAGAATCTCGGCCTGGTGGTGTTCGGGGGACGCCCGAAAGGGTTCGAGACCCCCGCGATGTTCGGCGAGGTCTACGAGGTGGCGGGGCTCATGTTCCCCGCGCTTGTGCTCTGGACGCCGCTCATCACGCTCATCCTGCTCGCCGGCATCCTCTTCGTCATTTACCGGACAAAGCCGGGGCGTGCCATGCGCTGCATCAGCCTGGACATGGAGACCACGAAGCTCATGGGGGTGGATGTCAACCGGATCATTTCGATCACCTTCGCCGTGGGGTCCGCGGCGGCGGCGGCGGGCGGGATCATGTGGGCGATGCGCTACCCCGAGATCAACCCGCTCATGGGCATCATCCCGGGACTCAAGGCCTTCGTGGCGGCCGTCCTCGGGGGCATCGGCAACGTCACGGGCGCCATGCTGGGGGGGCTTCTGCTCGGGATCGCGGAGATCCTTCTCGTGGCCCTTATGCCGGAGATGGCGGGCTACCGGGACGCCATCGCCTTCGCCATTCTGATCCTCATCCTCCTCTTCCGCCCCACGGGGCTGCTGGGGACGAAACTGCCGGAATAGCCATGGATTCGAACCATCGCAGAAACCAGCTGCTATCGGTCGGGGGCACGGCGCTGCTGATCGTGCTCCTCTACGCGGCCGACACGTCGAGCTCGGACTACACGATCCGGATCCTGAACAACTGCGCGATCTTCATCATCCTCGCCGTGAGCTACAACCTGATCAACGGCGTGACGGGCCAGTTCTCGCTCGAGCCCAACGCCTTCGTGGCCATCGGCGCCTACACCTCGGCCCTGCTCACGCTCACGCCGCTCGAGAAGGAGATGTCGTTCATCATCGAGCCCTGCATCTGGCCCCTGAGCGTGATCACGACGCCCTTCGTCGTCTCGCTGCTGGCGGCCGGCCTGGTGACGGCCTTTTTCGGGTTTCTCATGGGCTTTCCCGTCTTCCGCGTCCGGGGCGATTACCTGGCCATCGTCACCCTGGGGTTCGGCGAGGTCGTCCGCGTCATCGCCAACAACACCCAGAGCATCACGAACGGGCCGCTGGGCCTCAAGGGGATCGCCGAGCACACGAACCTGTGGTGGTCGTGGGGGTTCGCGATCGTCACGGTCTTCTTCATTTCCCGCATGGTCCGCAGCAGCTACGGCATGGCGATGAAGGCCGTCAAGTACGACGAGGCGGCGGCCGAGGCCGTCGGGATCAACACCTACTGGCACAAGATGCTCGCCTTCACCACGAGCGCCTTCTTCGAGGGTGTCGGCGGGGGGCTGCTCGCCCACCTGATCACGACGATCTCGCCCACGCTCTTCACCTTCTTCCTGACCTTCAACCTGCTGATCATCATCGTGGCGGGCGGCCTCGGCAGCATCACGGGCTCCATCATCGCCGCCGTCCTCGTCACCTGGGGCGGCGAGGCCCTGCGGTTCCTCGACGAGCCGATGAACCTCGGATTTGTCGAGATCCCCGGCATCCCGGGGATGCGCATGGTCATCTTCTCGTGCATCCTCATCCTTCTGATGATCTTCGCCCGGCACGGCATCATGGGAACACGGGAGTTCAGCTGGAACGTGCTGTGCGGAAAACTCGGCATCGGAGGTCGCCCCCGATGAGCGTGCTGTCGGTCGAACATCTCACCATGAAGTTCGGCGGCCTCGTGGCCGTCAACGACTTCAATCTCGAGCTCGAGAAGGGCGAGATCGTCGGGCTCATCGGCCCCAACGGCGCGGGCAAGACGACCGTGTTCAACACGATCGCCGGCTACTACGTGCCGACGGAAGGCACGATCCGCTTCCAGGGCAACCCCATCGGCGGCAGGAAGGCCAACCGGATCACGAAGGCCGGCATCGCCCGGACCTTCCAGAACATCCGCCTCTTCTCGGAGCTCTCCGTCATCGAGAACGTCATGATCGGATTTCACTGCCGCATCCGTTCCACCTTCATCGGCGCCACCCTGCGGCTCCCGCTCTACCGACGCGAGGAGCGCATGATGGTCGAAGGGGCCATGAAACTCCTTCGGGAAGTGGGTCTCGAGGACGTGGCCCGGGAGAAGTCCACCTCCCTGCCCTACGGCAAGCAGCGGAGGCTGGAGATCGCGCGGGCCCTGGCCACGGGGCCCCGGCTGCTGCTGCTCGACGAGCCGGCCGCCGGCATGAACCCCAGCGAGACGCAGGAGCTGCTCCAACTCATCCTGAGGCTGCGCAAGGACTACGACCTCACGGTGTTTCTCATCGAGCACGACATGAAGTTCGTCATGGAGATCTGCGAGCGGATCAAGGTCCTGGACTACGGCACCACCATCGCCGAGGGAACCCCTCATCAGATCCAGAACGATCCCAGGGTCATCGAGGCCTACCTCGGGGAGGTGCAGAGTGCTTAGGGTCGAGGGGCTGGATGTCCACTACGGCGGGATTCACGCCCTGAAAGGCGTCACCCTCCACGTGCCGGAGGAGAAGATCGTGACCCTCGTGGGGGCCAACGGCGCCGGCAAGAGCACCCTGCTGCGGGCCGTCTGCGGTCTCGTCCCGGTCACGGGCGGCTCCATCCGCTACCTGGGACGGGTCATCACCGGCATCGCGCCGCACCGGATCGCCCGCGAGGGCATCGCCATGGCCCCCGAGGGCCGGCGCGTCTTCGTCAATCTCAGCGTGCACGAGAACCTGCTCATGGGGGCCTACGGGCGCGACGACAGGGGGGAGATCGAGCGGGACATCGAGTGGATCTTCCAGACCTTCCCGCGGCTGCTCGAGCGCCGGGACCAGCCGGCGGCCACGCTCTCGGGCGGCGAGCAGCAGATGCTCGCCCTCGGCCGCGCCCTGATGTCGAGGCCCAAGCTGCTCCTGCTCGACGAGCCCTCCCTGGGGCTCGCCCCCCTGCTGATCCGCGAGGTTTTCCGGGTGATCATGAAGATTCACCGGGAGGGCACCACGATCCTCCTCATCGAGCAGAACGCCATGGCGGCCCTCAACGTGGCCGATTACGGCTACGTGCTCGAAACGGGCGAGATCGTCCTGGAAGGCACCGGCAAGGACCTGCTGCGCGACGAACGGGTGCGAAAGGCCTACCTGGGCGAGACGTAAGCAAACGATACCTGAATCTTCCCCCATTCGAGGCTGTACCGCAATATTGAAAAACGCCGAAATCATGTCATTCCCGCGGAAGCGGGAATCCAGAACTCTTTGAAAAGACCGGATTCCGCATCGCGCTGCGCTCGTGCGGAATGACCACATCGGAATTGCGACGCCGTCTCTTTGGAAAAGGGGCATCGAGGGGGCTCTTCCCTGATCGGTTCGAGCTGTTTCCGGGCAGCGACGGACGTGCGCGGCAATCTCAATCCTTGCGAGGTCATCCTCGATGGGTTCAGTCGCCTCGCTCCTTCGCGATGACGCCGCGGCACAGTCTTCTTACAATCTCCCACAATGCCGTTTCGTCGGCCCCCTCGATCCAGTGGACGGCAACCCCCCGACGCTCCATCCCCCGGAACCACGTGTCCTGACGCTTGGCGAACTGGTGGATGCGGGTGTTGAGCGTCCGGAACATCTCCTCGTATGCCAGCTCCCCGCGCAGGTAGAGGCTCACGTACCGGTACTCCAGGCCCATCTCGTCGAGGCGCTCCCAGGACACCCCCGCGTCCCGGAGCCGCTGCACCTCCTCGATCATCCCTTGCCCCAGACGTTCCTTGAGCCGCTTTGTGATCCGCTCGCGCAGGACGGCCCGCTCCCACCGGATGCCGACGACCAGGGGCACAATGTCAGGACGCTCGATGACGTCCTGCGTACCCTGCCCGGCCGTGTGCACGGCGATCTCGATGGCCCGGACGAGGCGCTTCCGGCCCGTGAGGTCCGTCGTGTTGTGCAGCGCGGGGTTGAGGTGCAGGAGCATCGCGGCCAGTTCTTCCATGCTTTTGCTGGACAGTTCACCCCTCAACGACTCGTCCTCCGGAACGGGAAGCATGCGGTACTCCCTCAGGACCGACTCGATGTAGAGTCCCGTCCCGCCGACGAGGATCGGCATCCGTTGCCGCGACGAGATTTCGCGGAAGCAGTCGTAGAAGCGCTGCTGGAACTCGAAGACGCTGAAGAGGTGGCCGGGCTCGGCCACGTCGATGAGGTGATAGGGGACACGGACGCCGTCGACGACGTACTCCGAGAGGTCCTTGCCCGTGCCGATGTCCATGCCCCGGTAGACCTGGCGCGAGTCGGCGGAGATCAGCTCCGCGCCGATCCGGGCGGCCAGCCTCGCGGCAAGCCGCGTCTTGCCCGAGGCCGTGGCGCCGAGGATGACGATGAGGTTGTAGCCCGCTCGTGTTTCCATGCGTTTCAATCAAATGTCTTGTTGTTTGCTGCCTCTACGGCCGCTCCTCATTTCTGCCCCCCTCGCCCCGCTTTCTGATCAAAGGAACGGTATCATCATGACCCTCACCCTTGCCCTTGTATGTTAAGGGATGAAGTGTGAGAAAGTCGACCGTTGTTGTCATTCCGCACGAGCGCAGCGCGATGCGGAATCCGGTCTTTTCAAAGAGTTCTGGATTCCCGCTTCCGCGGGAATGACATGATTTCGGCGTTTTTCAATATTGCGACACAGCCTCTCAAGCAGAGGGGACCCATGCGGTACGACCGATGGCCGCATTGCTTTTTGCCCGATGCCGTGTTAGCCTGCCCACGTCCTTATAACCGGATCGGCCCGAGCCGTCAAACACCCGATGAAGAAACCACAGCTCGACCTTCGCACCGAACCCGTCGGTCCGCTCCTCTGGAAAATGAGCCTGCCTTCCATCACGGCCATGCTGGTGATGGCGTTCTACAACTTCATCGACGTCTTCTGGCTCTCGCGCCTGGGTCCCCAGACCATCGCCGCGGTGACCATCGCCTTCCCGATCCAGATGCTCTTCAGCGGGTTCGGCGTCGGCACCGGGGTGGGGGCCGGTTCCTACGCGGCCCGGATGCTGGGCGCGGGGGACGCCGAGACGGCAAGCCGGACGGCCGGGCAGATCATCTTCCTTTCCCTCTTCATCGGCGCCGCGGTCCTCCTGCCCGGGCTCGCCTTCCACGACACGATCCTGCGGCTCTTCGGCGCCACGGAGGAGATCCTTCCGCCGGCCGGGGAGTACTTCACCGTTTATCTCTTCACCATCCCCTTTCTCGTCTTCATGATCTCCGCAGGCAATCTCTTCCGCGCCGAGGGCAACCCCAACTACTCCATGTATGTGCTCTCGACGGCGGCACTGCTGGGGGCCCTGCTGGATCCGTTCCTCATCTTCGGGTGGGGGCCCTTCCCGGAGCTCGGGATCCAGGGGGCGGCCTGGGCGGCGCTGCTTGCACAGGGCGCGGCCTGCGGACTGTCCCTGCGGCTCTTCGCGAGGCCGACCTCGTCCTACCGCATCCGCAGGAGGCACCTCGCGCCCGACCTTCCCGTGATCCGGTCCGTCTACCGCGTGGGCGTCCCCGCCATGGTCATGAACTTCGTCATCAGTATCGTGCTGACCTTCTACAATCACGTCCTGGGCGGCTACGGGCCGGCGGCCGTCGCGACCCTGGGGATCGTCTTCCGCATCCAGGGCATCGTCGTCTGGGTGCTGGTGGGGATCGGACACGGCGTGATGCCGCTTGTCGGGTTCAGTTTCGGCGCCCGGCTCTACCGGCGGCTCATCGAGACGGTGCACACCGCGGTGAAATACGCGGGGGCTCTCACCCTCGCAAGCTGTGCCTTCTTTCAGGTCTTTGCGGACCCGCTCATCCGTATCTTCACGAGGGACCCCGCGGTCATCGAGATCGCCGTGCCCGCGCTTCGCATCTTCGCGCTGTCCCTTCCCTTCGCGGGGGCGAACTTCACCTGGATCAGCATGTTCAACGGGCTCGGCAAGGGGGTCATCTCCATGTCGCTGCTGCTGATGCGCGACGGGATCCTCCTGATCCCGCTTCTGCTGCTGTTCTCCATGCAGTTCGGGCTCACCGGGATCTGGGCGGCGCAGCCCGTGGCCAACGCCTGCCTCTTCCTCGGCGCGATGGCCCTCACCCGCAGGGAGTTTCGGTCCTTCCCGGCGACCGAGAAATAATCGTTGGGATTTTGCTCCTTTTTTGTTACATCATCGAACGGAGACATTGCACGAATCCCCCTCGATCCCCCCTTCGCCGGGGGGAGGCGACGGGCAGGACAAGGGGGCACGCCATGGAACACCTCTTTTCACCCGTCCAGATCGGATCGCTGACGCTCAAGAACCGCATCGTCATGCCCGCCATGCATCTCGGGTACTGCAACGACCGCGGCGAGGTGACGGACCGTCTCGTGGCCTTCTACGAGGAGCGGGCCCGGGGCGGGGCGGCCCTTCTGTTCGTCGGGGGCTGCCCGATCAACCGGTACGCCGGCAGCATGAAGGAGATGATCGACCTCAGCGAGGATCGCTTCATCCCCGGCCTGGCCGGGCTCGCCGAGGCGGCTCACCGCCACGGCGCTCTCATCGCGGCCCAGCTGTTCCACGGCGGCCGCTACGTCCGCTCGGCCATGATCGGCCGGCAGCCCGTCGCCCCCTCCCCCGTCGCCTCGTCGATCACGCGGGAAGTCCCGCGGGAGATGACGCTGGACGACATCCAGGACACGATCGCCGACTTCGCGCAGGCCGCCGTCCGGGCGAAGAAGGCGGGCTTCGACGCCGTCGAGGTGCTGGCGGGCACGGGCTACCTGATCTCGGAGTTCTTCTCGCCCCTGACCAATCGGCGCACCGACGAGTACGGGGGCAGCCCCGAAAGGCGCATGCGTTTCGGCATCGAGGTGGCCTGGGCGATCCGCGAGGCCGTGGGCCCCGACTATCCCGTCATTTTCCGCATCGCGGGCCACGATTTCATGGCGGGCGGCAACACGAACAGGGAGGCCGCCCGGTTCGCCTACATGCTGGAGCAGCACGGCGTCGACGCCTTCAGCATCACCGGCGGGTGGCACGAGACCGCGGTCCCCCAGATCACGATGGATGTCCCCCGGGGGTCCTTCGTCCATCTGGCGAGCGGCGTGAAGGAGGCCGTCTCCAGGCCCGTCATCGCGTGCAACCGGATCAATGACCCCGTGCTGGCGGAAAGCATCCTCCGCGAAGGCCGCGCCGATCTCGTGGGATTGGCCAGGGCGCTGCTGGCAGACCCGGAATTCCCCGCAAAGGCCATGACCGGGCGGGTCAGGGAGATCGTCCCCTGTATCGGCTGCAACCAGGGCTGCCTCGACAGGATCTTCAACATGGAGGCCGTCGAGTGCCTCGTGAACCCGCGGGCGGGCCGCGAGTTCGAAGTCCCGCCCGTGCAGAAATCCCGAACACCCAAGAGGGTCATGGTCGTCGGCGGGGGCCCGGCAGGGCTCTCGGCCGCCCGCACGGCCGCACAGGCCGGCCACGAGGTGACGCTGTACGAGAAGAATCCCCGCCTCGGCGGTCAGGTGCTCCTGGCCGCCGCCGCAGAAGAGCGCCGGGAGATGGGTGCCTTCCTGGAGCCCTATGCCGAGCAGGCGCGCGCCGCAGGGGCCGTCATCCGGACGGGCGTCGAGGTGGGCGAAGACCTCGTCAAGGCCGAGAAGCCCGATGTGGTCATCCTGGCGACGGGCGGGGAGCCCCTCTGCCCGCCCATCCCTTCCACGGCCGACGAAAACGTGGAATACGCCTGGGACGTGCTGGCCGGGAAGGCCGTCACGGGGAAGCGCGTCGTGGTGATCGGCGGGGGCGCCGTCGGGATCGAGACGGCCCTGGTCCTGGCCAAGATCGGCGCCATCGACGCCGAGACCCTCATGTTCCTGTTCCTCAACAAGGCCGAGGAACCCGACCGCCTGAGGGAATACGCCACCCGGGGCGTCAAGAACGTCGCGATCGTAGAGATGCTCGACAGGGCAGGCGCCGATATCGGCCTGACCACGCGCTGGATCGCCCTGCGCCGGCTCCAGCAGCACGGGGTGCGAGTGATGACGCACACCCGGGCCGTGGAGATCACGCCGCAGGGCCTCTGGGTGGAAAAGAAGGAAGGCCGCGAGCTGATCCCCTGCGACACCGTCGTGATGGCCTGCGGCACCGTACCGGTGAACCCCCTCGAGGAGAAGCTGCGGGGCCTGGCCGGAAAGGTCATCGTCGTGGGCGACGCGAAGAAGGCGCGCAAGGCCTACGAGGCCGTCCACGAGGCATTCTTCGCCGCCCGGGAACTGTGACGGTAAATCTTTTGGGCGATGAACCCCGTCCGTGAAAGGCGTCGCCCATGTGGGTAGCAGCTCCGGCCGTCTTTGCGAGAAGTGCGGAAGCCCGACGGGGGAATCTCAAAAACAGTTGGGATGGCTTCGCTTCGCTCTATAGAAACAGCTCTGACATTTCCCCTCCCTTGACGGGAGGGTATGGAGGGGAGGGCGAGTGATTTCAATACCCCCTCACCCCTCTCCCGCGAGAGGCTGTGCCGCAATATTGAAGAACGCCGAAATCATGTCATTGCCGCAGAAGCGGGAATCCAGAACTCATTGAAAAGACTGCTTTCCGCATCGCGCTGCGCTTGTGCGGAATGACAACATCGGAATTGCGACACCGTCTCGAGGGGGAGAGGGAAACACGTGATTGGCTCACCCGCGAGCAGAGAGGGTGTCTCTTCCACTGGTAAACCCCTCAACAGACGGGGTATGCTGCTCGCAGTGACCATTTGAGTTTGTGCCCCGGACCCTGAACCCCGCACCCCGGGCCCTTTTCTTATGACCGAAGACGACTTCCTGGATGCCCTGTTCAAGCGCATGCCCGAACCCCCGGGCGAGCTGGTGATCCCGCCCGGGGACGACTGCGCCGGCTTCCGCACAGCCGGAGGCGGCATTCTGCTGATTGCCGTGGACCAGGTCGTCGAGGGGCGTCACTTTCTCGAAGAGGGGTCTTTCGCGGCAACGCCGCAGCAGGTCGGCCGAAAGCTGCTGGCCCGCAACTTGAGCGACATCGCCGCCATGGGGGGCACACCCCTGTACTGCCTCAGCTCCGTGACCCTGGGGAGCCGCCACGACAGGGCCTGGCTCGATCGGTTTTTCGACGGGATGCTCGAGCTGGCCCGCCTCTGGGATACCCACCTCATCGGCGGAGACCTGGCCCGCGGCGCGGGGAACACGGTGGCGAGCCTGACCATCGTCGGCCGCGTCGGCGAGAGGCAGGCCCTGCGCCGCTCCGGCGCGCGGGACGGGGACGGCCTCTGGGCGACGGGGGTATTCGGCCGCTCCCTCCCGACGGGGCATCACCTGGATTTCGAGCCGAGGATCGCGGAAGGCAGGTGGCTCGGCGAGCAGGGGCTGGCCGGGGCGATGATCGACGTGAGCGACGGGCTCCTCATCGACGCGGGGCGCCTCTGCCGCGCCTCCGGCGTGGGACTCCTGCTCGATACGCAGGCCGTCCCGAGGCGAACACCGGAAACCACCATGGAGGAAGCCCTCGCCGACGGCGAGGATTACGAGTTGCTCTTCGCCGTACCCGTAGAAAAGGAGGAGCGGCTCAGGCGGGCGTGGCCTTTCCGCCGGCTGCCCCTGACGAGGCTCGGCGAGTTCCGGTCATCGGCGTCTCCCGGCGTCTTCGATCCCGGCGGCTCCCCCCTCGTTTTGCATGGACCCCGGGGCTGGGACCACTTCCGCCGGTGAAGCGCAAATCAGTCTGACGAATCCCATATCCCCCGGCCGTCCCCGCCGCTGTCGAGATTTCTCCGGTCCCGGTAGTCGAGCCGCAGCACGATCGTCGATCCCTTCCCGGCGGGGGTGATGTCCCAGAGATCCACGTCAATCTTGAGGTCCGTCACCGTGTAGCCCACGATGCCGCTTCCCCGGGTGATTTCGCGGGTCACCAGCGCCCTCGGACCGGACATGGTGCGGCTGACGACCCTGGCGTAATCGGCAGCGATATCCCGCAGGGTCAATTTGCCCAGCTTCTCGATCGACGCGCCCCCTCCCGTGATCACCTCGACGCCGTCGCGGTAGAGGAAATAGCCGTAGATCTGCTCCGCGTAGGGCCCGAAGGTCGCAACGCGGATCGCGTTGAGCTTCTCGCCGCCCGCCGGGCTCCCCGCCAGCGCCGCCGCATCGACCTGCCGCCACTGCAGGAGTGTGCCCGGCGCACAGGCAAGCAGCAGTGCAGAAAGCAGGAGGCTGAAGAGGATCGGCACCGCTGTCCTGGGCGTCCCGGCTGTGTTCTTCGTTTTCATGTCCGACGGTCCCCCCGTTCTTTCACGTTTTCGTCTGCATTTTGCAGGGGCCCCTACTGCCGCGGCATCAGCCGTCAGTAGCCCCTTCTGTGCGGCCGCAGCGGGTCGGGGCTGTCGTAGTCCCGGCGCTGATCCCGGTACACCAGACGAAGCACCGGCGGCCCCTCGCCCTGCGTGATGTCCCAGAGCTGGACATCCATGTTGAGGTCGCTTGCCGTGTAGCCCACGACCGCATCCCCGCGCAGGACCTCCCGGACGAGGAGCCGGCTTCCGCCCGTATACATCCGGCTCTGCCTCAGGCGGTCATAATCGGCCATGACCTCCTGGAGGGTCTTCTTCCCCAGCCTCGCAACGGGGATCCCCTCTCCCGTCACGACCTCGATGCCGTCCCTGTACAGGAAGTACCCGAAGATCTGCTCCGCCCTCGGGCCGAAGGTCTCGAACCGGATGGCGTTGTACGTCTGCCTGCCCGCCCCGGTCCCCATGAGGGCGTCTGCATCGACCTGGTTCCACTTCAGGACGCTCCCCGAGGCGCAGGCGGCAAGGGCGGCGACGACCGTCACGACCGAAACCTTCCCAAGCAAGACACGCAGCGTTTCGCGACGCATGGGCACTCTCCCTTCCCGGGGTTCCTGGCCGGAATCTCCGGCTTCAGGTTTATAATCTGATGCGGTTTGCCTAAATGCAAGAACAAAAAACGATCAGTCGAACAGGTGGCAGGCGACGAAATGCCCCTTCTCCCTCTCGACCAGGACGGGAACGACCTCCCGGCAGACGCCCATGGACCGGCCGCAGCGGGTGTGAAAGGAGCAGCCGGGGGGCGGGTCGATCGGGCTCGGGACATCGCCCCCGGTCACGAGGCGCCGGGGCCGGCGGCCCGGTTCGGGAACGGGAATGGCCGAGATGAGGACCTGCGTGTAGGGGTGCAGCGGGCGGTTGTACAGATCGGCGCTGTCGGCAAGCTCGACGATCTTCCCCAGGTACATGACGGCCACGCGGTCGCTCATGTGTTCCACGACGCTCAGGTCGTGGGAGATGAACAGGTAGGTCAGGTCGAATTCCCGCTGCAGGCTCCGAAGCAGGTTCAGGATCTGGGCCTGGATGGAGACATCGAGCGCCGAGACGGGCTCGTCGGCGACGATCAGCTTCGGCCGAAGGGCCAGCGCCCGGGCGATGCCGATCCGTTGCCGCTGGCCGCCGCTGAACTCGTGGGGGTAGCGGCCCATCTGCTCCCGCGTGAGCCCCACCTTCTCCATGAGCCGGGCCACTTCCTCGTCTCGCTCCCGCCCGGCCGAGATGCCGTGAACCAGCAGCGGCTCCCCGATCGTGCTTCCCGCGCTGCGGCGCGGGTTGAGCGAGGAGTAGGGGTCCTGGAAGATCATCTGGACCTCGCGCCGGAAGGATTTCAGCCTCGCCGCATCGTAGCCCAGGATGTTCCCGCCCTCGAACAGGATCTCCCCTTCGTTGGGCTTCTCGAGCATGACGACAAGCCTTCCCAGGGTGGTCTTTCCGCACCCGCTCTCGCCCACCAGGCCCAGCGTCTCCCCGCGGCGCACGGCAAGGTCCACGCCGTCGACGGCCTTGACCACGGACTTCCGCCCGCTGAGAGGGCCGCCCCTGACGGGAAAATGCTTTCGCACGCCCCTGATGTCGACGAGGATGTCAGCCATAGATCGAAAGTGTTGAATTATGAGTTATGAGATCTGAGTTTCGCGTTAAGAGAGAATCACGCTCAGCGGCATTTCATTGCGAGCAGGGCGTGAGCCCGACGTAGCATTCTCCTTCAACAACTCAAAACTCAACACTCGTAACTCAAAACTCTGTTCTCCTCTATGTTCACTTCTTTCACTTCTTCGAGTCTACACATGCAGCCAACACCTGACAGAGTGCCCCGGGGTCCTCTCGATAAGCTCCGGCCTCTTCTCCGCGCAGACGGGCATGGCGCGGGAGCAGCGGTCGCGGAACTTGCAGCCCGAAGGGAGCTCGAGCAGGTCGGGGATGGTGCCGGGGATGACGTTGAGATACCCGTCGCCCGCATGCCCCGTCCCGATCCGGGGGATCGATTGCATCAGGCCCACGGTGTAGGGGTGCAGGGGCGAGGAAAAGATCGAGCCCACGGGCCCCTGCTCGACGACCCAGCCCGCGTACATGACGGCCGCATGCTGCGCGGCCTCGGCGATGACCCCGAGGTCGTGCGTGATCAGGATCACCGACGTGCCAACCTCCCGTTTGAGGTCCCGGATCAACTCGAGGATCTGCGCCTGGATCGTCACGTCGAGGGCCGTTGTGGGTTCGTCGGCGAGCATGAGCCTCGGCCTGCACGACAGGGCCATGGCGATCATCACGCGCTGCCGCATCCCGCCGCTCATCTGGTGCGGGTAGTCCCGGGCCCGCTGCTCCGGCGCGGGGATCCCGACGAGCCGGAGCATCTCGACGGCACGGTCGTGGGCGTCTCTGGCGGAAAGCCCCTCGTGCAGCCGGAGGGTCTCGGCGACCTGGTCGCCGATGCGGAACACGGGGTTGAGAGACGTCATGGGCTCCTGAAAGATCATGGAGATCCGCCTGCCCCGGATCCGCCGCATCTGCTCTTCCGAAAGGGCCAGGAGATCCTCCCCCTCGAACAGGACCCGTCCGGAGACGATCCGGCCGGGCGGCCTCGGCACGAGGCGTATGACGGACAGCGCGAGGACCGTCTTGCCGCAGCCCGACTCACCGACGATGCCGAGGGTGTCTCCCTCGTTGAGGCGCAGATCCACGCCGTCGACGGCCTTCACGCTCCCCCGTGCCGTTTCGAAATGGGTGCTCAGGTTTTCGATCTGCAGGATCGGCTGCATTCTTTCGTTTATTTCGTTCGTTTCGTCAAATCCCCCTGACCCCTTTGGAGACTGCGTCGCGATTCCGATGTGGTCATTCCGCACAAGCGCAGCGCGATGCGGAATCCAGCCCTTTCAATACGTTCTGGATTCCCGCTTCCGCGGGAATGACATGATTTCGGCGTTTTTCATTATTGCGACACAGCCTCTTGCGAAAGGGGGACTTCCTGGGGACCCCTTCTCGTGAGGGTGTGTCTCTCACTCACCCTTTTAAAAGGGGGATGGAGGGGGTTTTTCTTCTTTCACTGGCCACTGATCACTTGCCGTTGCGGCGCAGCCGCCCTGTCACTGTTGTCGCTTCGTCCCCGCCCGATCTCTCAGGAACCGCAGCAGCAAGCGGACGCCCACGGCCGAGGCTCCTCGGGGTATGTAGGGTCTCTCCTTGCTCAACCAGGCCGGCCCGGCGATGTCCAGGTGCACCCAGGGGGTGTCGCCGACGAACTTTTTCAGGAAACAAGCGGCCGTGATCGCACCGCCGGCCCGCCCGCCCGTGTTCTTCATGTCGGCCACGTCGCTCTTGATGAGCTCGGCGTAATCGTCCCAGATCGGCAGCTCCCACAGCTTTTCGCCGGTTTCGACTGCGGCGCGCCTCAGGTCGTTCTTCAATTCCTCGTCGGTTCCCATCATGCCGATCACATCCTCGCCCAGCGCAATCACGCAGGCCCCCGTCAGGGTGGCCAAGTCGATGACGGCCCTCGGCTTGAAGCGGCCCGCGTAGGTCAGGGCATCGGCCAGGATGAGACGGCCCTCTGCATCGGTGCTGATGACCTCGATCGTCTGGCCGGACAGGGAACGCAGCACGTCGCCGGGCTTGTAGGCACGCCCGCCCGGGAGGTTTTCCGCGGCCGGGACGAGCCCCACCAGGTTGAGCTGCAGCCCCAGTTCGGCCGCGGCCTTGATGACGGCCAGCACGGCGGCCCCCCCGGACATGTCGGCCTTCATCTCCTCCATCTTCTCGGGGGGTTTGAGCGAAATGCCGCCGCTGTCGAAGGTGAGGCCCTTGCCGACGATCACGTAGGGCTTGTCGCCCCGGCTGCCCCCGGCATATTCGAGGATGATGAACCGGGCCGGCTCCATGCTGCCCCGGGCAACGGAGAGAAGCGCGTGCATCCCCAGCTTCTCCATCTCCCGGGGTCCCAGGGCGGTCAACCGGACCTTTCCCGACACGGCCGCCTCCCTCGCCCGGCGGACCATGTCGGTGGGCGTCATCTCGTTGGAGGGCGTCGAAACGAGGTCCCGCGCGTAGCAGACGGCCTTCGAGACGATCTCGGCGGCCGCCGCCGCGGCCTTCATGCGTGTTGCCTCCCGGCCATCGGATGCCAGGAAAACGAGCCTGCGGACTTCTTTGAGACCGTTCCGCTCGGCGGTCTTGAACTGCGTGAACCGGTAGAGCCCGAGCATCACCCCCTCGACGGCTGCCTCGGTCATGTCCTCGAGGCCCGGGCTTTCCGGGGCCGGGTCGAGACAGATCGCGAATTCCGCAAGCCCCAGTTCACGGACCGAACGGGCCGCCTTCGAAAAGCCTCGGCGCAGCTTCTCGAGGTCGAATTCCTTCTTCTTGCCCAGGCCCAGCAGGAGAATCCTGTGGACGGGAAGCTCGCCCCGGGTGTAGACGACGGCAACCTGCGAGTGCTTGCCGGTGAAGTCGCCGCGCCGGATCAAATCCGCAAGGATGCCGCCCGATTGCCGGTCGAGCTCTAGCGCCGCACCGGCGAGCTTTTTGGCGTCCTCGAAGTGGCAGACCACGACCGCCTCGCCTCGAAATGAGGACGGGCTGCATTTTTTCACTTCAACCTTCATGCTTCCTCCTCGAGACATGGCGTCCCGGATTCCACAGGTATGTAACATCAGCGACAATGGTGACATCAGTCGCTGTTGTCTATAACTTTCAGCGCCGCAAGAGTAGCACAAGACCGCGAAAATTGAAATCATTTCTCGTTTTGCATAAGTCCCGGCTAATGCTCGAAGGATTAGTTCGGCTGATTTTTCTCATGATATTTTCTTAGGCAAAATCATACTTTTTTCCAGCTTGCTTTTGCACCCCCGCACGATAGACTTCCTCCATAACGGTCAGCGGGGCGATCTGTGATGGTCGAACGCAGGAAATACGATCGCTACGATCTCGCGGTGCCGGCGAAAATCGAGACCCTGGCGAGAACGGCGAAGAAGAGAAAGATTTCCCTCAAGACGGCCAACGTCTGCGCCGGCGGAGCCTACTTCCGCACCGACGCCGCCTTGACGGAAGGCACGAAGGTGAAGCTCGATCTCCTGCTGTCCTACGACAGTCTCAAGACGTCCCGGAGTTCGAAAAGCGCCCGGATCCGCATCCTGGGGACGGTGACGCGCTCCCGGCAGGAGGGCATGGCCATCCGCTTCAGCGATGACTATGTCATCGCCCCGATTGCATCCCGAATTTCCAACATCGGCTGAAATACTTCTTCTTTCTCTTCGTTCACTTCCCCTCTTCCCCTAATTCGCTGTTGCATTCTCTATAACCATCAGATATAAAAGACAAAACATCAAATGGTGTCACTACTGTCCCAACTCATCCACGCTAAGCCTCTGTAAAGGGATTTTATCTTTTCCCCGGTTCGCCGCAGGCTTTCTTCTATTGCCATTTTTTTTACTGAGGCGAAGCGGCATTTCATAGCCGACAGGACATCAGTCCAAATCATCATTTTCCTTCAACGACTCAAAACTCAACACTCATAACTCAAAAATCGAATCTTCTGCTTCTTCACTTTCTTCACCTCTCTCACTCCTTCTGCACCGCCTGTCAAATAAAGCAACATGCGCCCCTCCAGTATTCAGAACGCACCATCCAATCATAAGTTACCGGATTTACAGTTTATTAAAATTTTTTAGCGCTCATTCGCGCGATGGAACGGAATATGCTAGTCCTAATACCAGAGTATTAGACTGCTTCTAATCCATATCTCGTCGCTCGAAAACGGCATGAAGAGCAAAACGGCAAAGGCGGACTCCCTCAACAAGAAGACGATTCAGATCGTCAGCGCCCGCCGGCTGCAGTGCGAGCTGATGGCCCATTACATGACCGTCCACACCGGGGTGTCATGCAATATCGCCGCCGACCCCGCCTCGATCACGGTGAACCCGAAGGAAGCCGATCACAGCACGCTCGTCCTGCTGGACTGCCCGGAACGGGATCCCGTGAAGTACTTCATGGCGCTCGCCGTATCGGGAAAGCGCGTCCTGTCGAACTGCCTCGTGGCGCTGTTCAACGTCAGGCCCGGTCTGGGCATCGAGGAACGGGCCGTCTCCTGGGGCATCCGGGGGTTTTTCTACGAAACGGACACCGTCGACCAGCTGGTGAAGGGCATCCAGTCCCTGTTCAAGGGCGAGATGTGGCTCTCCCGGGACATCATGGCCAAGTGCATCCTGTCGCAGCGCTCCGGCGGCGACGCCCCCAACAAGGACGTGATCTTCCTGACGCAGCGCGAACTCGAGATTCTCAGCATGGTCGTCTCGGGGGCCACCAACGAGGAGATTGCCGCCCGGATCTGCATCAGCCCGCACACCGTCAAGACGCACATCTACAACATCTTCAAGAAGATCAACGTCCCCAACCGCCTGCAAGCCGCCCTCTGGGCCGCCAAGAATCTGTAGTCCCTGTTCAACCTCCTTTTCCTTGTTTCCCTCTCCCTCTGCGGGAGAGGCTTGTCTTGCCTCCTCGCCCTTTCCGCTCCACGCTCCGCGCCGTCTTTTCAGTTGACTTTCCTCCCCGAAATGTCGTTCATTACGGCAGTTGACGGCAGGAGGGACCATGGCGACGATCACGTTCAAGAGCTGCCCGAAGGTCTACATCCACGAGACGCACCGTTCCAGGCCGCCGGGCGACACCCTGCGCTTCGTCGAGGGCATGAGGGAACTGCTCGGGATGCGGGACTTCCGCGAGGCGACGGCCCTGGACCGCATCGGCATCCCCGTGTTCACCTGCTGGCGCCTGCGGCCCGACGAATCCAGGACCTTTCACACCGGCAAGGGGGTCTCGGCCGTGCAGGCCCAGGTATCCCTCACCTTGGAATCGATCGAGCGCTACTCCTCCGAGTTCCGCGAGGAGTGGGCCGACCGGCTCGTCGTGGGAAGCTACAACGCCCTGCGCGCGAAGCGCAACACCCTCGATCCCACGACGCTCATCCTCTCCCAGTTCAGCGATTACAGCCCGGAAGCCGACTTGCACTGGGTTTCAGGCTACGACATCTGCCGCAACGAGGAGATCCTCGTCCCCGCGAGGGAGGTCTACCATCCCTTCCACCGCGACGAGGGGCTCCTCTACGGCTCGCACACCAACGGCCTTGCCTCGGGCAACACGATCGAGGAGGCCGTCTTCCACGCGCTGACGGAGATCGTCGAGCGGGATGCCTGGAGCATCGCCAAGTACAATCGCGATTACGGCGAGCCGGTGATCATCGAGGACAGGCCCGAGAACCGCTTCCTGATCGACATCGTCCGGAAATTCGAACAGGCCGGGCTGGAGATCGTCGCCCGCGACATCACCTCCGACATCGGCATCCCCGTCGTGGCGGCCTTCTCGAAGGACCTGCGGCACGGCGACACGCTCCCGATCGAGGGGTTCGGCGCCCACACGGACCCGAGGGTCGCCATGGGCAGGGCCCTCCTGGAGATGGCCACGACGAGGGCCCTTTTCCTCGTCAAGAACGGGCCCGACGGGCTTCGCGACACGAGCCCCCTGTACCTGACCCACGACGAGGCGATGGACGACCCCCGATTCGCCGTCCGCAGCGCCAAGCGGCTCTCGGACATGGAGATCGGCTACAGCCGCGACATCACCGAGGACCTCAAGGCCTGCGTGGCGAGGCTCCGGAAGCGCGGCCTCGACCGGGTGATCGTCGTGGACCTGACGCGGCCCGAGACGGGCGTCCCCACGGTGAGGGTCATCATCCCCGGGACGGACGCCTACTGCTACGACCGGACCCGCAAGGGCGACCGCCTGTACGGCACCGATTGAACGGCCCTCGCGACAGGACAGCGTACCCGCGAGGAATGCCGTGCCCGTGACGCCTGCCCTCGCGAAGGCGTGCATCCACCATGGATCCCCTCTTTCGAGGGAGTGACGGAAAATCGGCAGGCATCGGCCCATGCAGCCGGAGGGATCGAGAGGGGATAACATGCTGAGCGAAAAAGAGGTCTGCGACCGGGCTGAGTACTGCTACCTGATCTGCCTGCAGCTCAACTGGATGCTCGCCAACGAGTCGATCCCGCCGGAGAAGTACCTCGAGCAGATCCGGAAGTCGTCCCTCGGCCTGGCCGAGGACGAATTCATCGTGATGAGCATCGAGGAGGGGCTCAGAACGGGCCTCGAGGACTGCGGCGTCAACAACCTGATCCTCATGTACGAGTCCTTCGTGCACGCCTTCTGCGAGGTCATGCAGACCGACATCCAGGACCTCCGCGACAGCATCCCCCGCGACCTGCTGAAAAAGCTCGCCGCCGAGATGGGCATCGAACTGGCCGCCGAGCCCTGATTGTCCGTTCTTCCGCCACTGCCCGCTATCCATCGCGGCCTTTCCCTCTATCCCCTCGCCCCTTGGAGGCCGTGTCGCAATAATGAAAAACGCCGAAATCATGTCATTGCCGCGGAAGCGGGAATCCTGAACGCATTGAAAGGGCTGGATTCCGCATCGCGCTGCGCTTGTGCGGAATGACAGCATCGGAATGGCGACACGGTCTCTTGCGTGAGAGGGCCGCGGTGAGGGCAATGTACATCCCGTGCTTGCGCCGGGCGCTCCGCAATGTCACAATACCCCCATGACCGGCTCGATTCCCCTCAAAGACGTCATCCGCATCCTCGAAGAGATCGGCGTGCTCCTCGAGCTGAAGGGCGAGTCGCCCTTCAAGTCCATCGCCTACGCCAACGCGGCCAGGCGGCTGGAGAGCCTCGACGAGGACCTCGATGCGCTGGTGAGCCGCGGCGGCCTGACGTCCATCAAGGGCATCGGCGAGGCCCTGAGCAGAAAGATCACCGAACTGGTCACGACGGGCCGCCTCGAGTATTACGAGAAGCTCAAGGCCTCCGTCCCGCCCGGGCATCTCGAGATGCTCCGCATCCCCGGCCTGGGGCCGAAGAAGATCCGCGCCCTCCACGAGAAGCTCTCCATCGAGACCCTGGGAGAGCTGGAATACGCCTGCATGGAGAACCGCCTGGTGGAGCTGCCCGGTTTCGGGGCCCGGACCCAGGAAAAGATCCTCGCCGGCATCGAGCACCTGAAGCGCTACAGGGAGCGCAGACTCTGCAGCGAGGCCCTCGCCGCCGCCGAGCCTCTGCTGGCAAAACTGCAGGGCCACCCCGGTGTCGTCGAGGCAAGCATGGCCGGCTCGCTCAGGCGCGGGAACGAAACGGTCAAGGACATCGACCTCGTCGCCGCCGCAAACGATTCGGATGCCCTCTCGTCCTGGTTTGCCTCGCAGCTGGACGTGGAGAGCGTCATCGCCCGGGGCGGCACCAAGGTGAGCGTGTTCCTCAAGGCCGGGATCAACGCGGATCTGCGGATCGTCTCCCCGCGGGAGTACCCCTTCGCCCTCCATCACTTCACGGGCAGCAAGGAACACAACGTCGCCATGCGGGGCCGCGCCAAGCAGCTGGGCATCAAGATGAACGAGTACGGCCTGTTTCGGGACGATGCGCTCCTGACGTGCAGAAGCGAGCAAGAGGTTTTGGCGGCGCTGGGGCTGGCCTGGGTGCCGCCGGAGCTGCGCGAGAACACGGGCGAGCTCGAGGCCGCCGAGACGGGCGTGATGCCGTCACTGGTCGAGATGAAGGACATTCGGGGAATCTTCCACATCCACACGACGGCAAGCGACGGCGCCAGCACGCTCGAGGCCCTCGTCGCAGCCGCAAAGAGAATGGGCCTGGAGTACATCGGGATCACGGACCACAGCGAATCGGCCTTCTACGCCGGCGGTCTGACCCCCGAGGACGTCAGAAAGCAGCACCGGGCCATTGACGCGCTGAACCGCAGGGACCCCGCTTTCCGCATCTTCAAGGGCATTGAGGCCGATATCCTGCCCGACGGCAGGCTCGACTACGATGAAGCGACCCTCGGGTCCTTCGACTTCGTCATTGCCGCCGTTCACTCGCACTTCGGGATGAGCGGGGAAGAGATGACGAGGCGCATCCTGAGGGCCCTGGAAAACCGCCGCACGACGATCCTGGCCCATCCCACGGGCCGCCTCCTGCTTGCCCGCGAGCCTTACGCGCTCGACCTGGAGCGGGTCATCGATGCCGCCGCCGCCTTGGGAAAGGTCATCGAGCTCAACGCCAACCCCCATCGCCTCGACCTGGACTGGCGCCACTGCAAGTATGCCAAGAGGCAGGGTGCGCGGATCGCCGTCAACCCCGACGCGCATCACGTGGAGGGCCTCGCGGACATGCGATACGGGCTGAGCATCGCCCGGAAAGGCTGGCTCGAGGCACCCGACATCATCAACTCCATGGGCCTCGAGGAGATGACGGCGTTTCTCGAAAAAAACAGGAACTAGGGTTTCGGTGCAATCCCCCCTCTGCCCTTTTGAGACCGTGCCGTAATGCCCGTTTTGTCATTCCACACAAGCGAAGCGCGATGCGGAATCCGGTCTTTTCGGGAGTTTCCGGATGCCCGCTGCCCGCCTTCGCGAGGGCAGGTTTTTCGGGCATGGCCCGATTTCGTTCCATTTCCCGATTGCGGCGCAGTCTCTTTGCAAAGGGGGATGAAAGGGGGATTTTTCATCTGATCGAACGCGCAAAGACGATCCCGAGGATGAGCCAGAGGGGGATGGAGATGATGAGCGCCCAGGTGATGCCCTGCAGGTGCCGGAGCCGCATCTTGAGGCTCTTTTCCAGGATGGCCTTGTCGATCTTGTGCTTGATCTCCTCGATCTTGAAGGGCTTGCTGATGTAATCCTGGGCGCCGCGGCGGATGGCCTCGACGGCGGAGTCGATCGACGGGTAGCCCGTGATCATGATGAAGGCCGCGTCGGGGTCTGCGTGCTTCACTTCCTGCAGGAACTCCAGGCCGTTCATGTCGGGCATCATCAGGTCCGACAGGATGATGTCGAAGCGCCTCGTCTTGCACAGCTCCAGCGCCGCGCGCGGGTTGTCCGTCGTCTCGACATCGAAATTGAAGGCACTCATGTAGCCGCCGAGGACCTGGAGCACGTTCGGGTCGTCGTCGAGCACGAGGGCCTTCTTCTTTCTCCTACCGTTCCATGCCATGACGCAGGATGTTCATGCAAAAAGCATACGCAATACAGCGCCGGGCCGAGCCGATTTTAATGTTGGAATATCAGTAAGTTACAATTCCGGCAACCCGTCTTCACGGCGACGAACCGGCAGGCTTTTTGGCGGGATGACGGTTGGCCGGCCCTCCTCGCCCCTCGATTCACAGGAAGGGATTCTCGATGACGACCCCTTCGATCATCTGGCCGTGGTTCAGGTCTTCCGACAGGATTCTGTCGGCGCCGGCATTCGAGGCCGAAGCAACAATGAGGGCATCCCAGAAAGAGATATGATTCCTCTCGGCGATTTCAGACGCCGAGAGAACCGTTGAGGGATCGTTCGGTGCGATTTGCCAAGCAAGGTAGTTCCTGATGACTCCGCGTGCCAAAGCCGGCGTCAGGGGGGCAGAGATTTTCCGGGTCACATTCACATAGAATTCCTGGAGCACCTGGACGCTGACGATTCCGTTTTCTTTCTCCCACAGGTCGGACAAAATCGCTGCGGCCCTGTCATGCTTCAATCCGGCATCCAGGTCGTGCGCATAGATCAGCACGTTCGTGTCAACGAAGACCCTTTCGATCATGCAATTCATCCCTGGTGGAGGCCGTCTTTCCACCCATGCGGAATCCCTTCCTGAGTGTTGCGAGAGCCCGCCGCTTTGCCATCTCGTATTGTTCCCGATCTCGAACCAGTTTCTCGAGCTCGGCACTCAGCAGCTTGCTGACGGACACGGACTTTCGGACCGAGAGCTGCCGCGCCCGCCGAATCAAATCCTTGTCGAGACTCAGAGTGATATTTTGCTTGGCCATGCGTTTAACCCCGACCGATAGCTCACGCAATCTACGTGTAACACCTATTATGCGTGATGTCAAGACTTGGCGCGGGATCGAGGAGTTGTCAGTGTCCTGTAGCGAGATGAATCTCGGTGATCGGCTTCTTCCCGAATCCGGCGATAGGAAGCAGAAACGCCCCTTGAGCGGGCCGTTGCGAACCGCGGGCCCGACCCTGCACTTCCTTCACTTGCCTCACTTGCCCCGCCGGATGTGAAGCTGCCCGACTTGGCTCAGGATCTTCCTCTGCTCATGGTACAGCAAGCATGTCAGGCACAGCAGGAGAACGAGAACGCAGGTGTAGACGGCCAGGAGGTGCTGGATGCTGAAGATCAGGGGCTTCAGGGATAGCCGCGCGGCGCGCTTGAGCCATTCGTCATGACTGATATAAGCGGCAATCGGGGGCGATACCCGGTAGTAGAAATCCACAAACAGCCTGCCCGGCGCACTCGCCAGGAGGATGCGGTCCCTGAATTTCCGCAGGAGGATCACCTCCGGTGCATGGTAGCTCCCAAAGGCTGCGGTGGCGATGAAACATCCTCCGCCGCCCCCGCTCGCGGCTCCCCCGGCAGGGGAAGGCGCCGGGCCGGGCGCCGGGGCCTGGGGCACCGTGTAGCTTACCGCAGCGGAGTAGTCGCTCTCATGGCCGTCGCCGTCGTAGGCCGTCGCCGCAAAATAATATGTAACCCCCTCCAGGAGCCCGGAGATGACGCAGGTGGTTACGTTGCCCACATCGACGTGGGATGTGTAGTTTCCCGGCGCGGTCCCGTAGTGCACCCGGTAGCCCGTGACGGCGGGGTCCGCGTTGGCATCCCAGGCCACGGTCACCTGCGCGGCGTGCGCGGCCGTCATCAGGAGGCTCAGCAGGGCAAACAGCGCCAGGGTCAGGCTGGAAAGGGCGATGATGAAAAACGAGCTTTTCCGGGAGGTCAAGGGGAAAGGATGTGCCGACGGCATGGCATCACCTCCGCATGCAGATTATCCCTGGACGGGCGAATCCGGGCACCGGAAGTGCTGCTTCGCCCTGGCAGCCCTTCTGCCTTATCCTTCGCGTAATCCAGGACTTAGGCCAGCGGCTTTGCGCCCCAACCTTTCGGTGTGGGTTGCCTTTTTCAGGGGTTCTATCCGTTCCTATTATCGGCCGCTGCGGATTTCTCTTTAATTGTCGACTATTTTCCAGCATAATCCTCCTCACTCGCTCGAAAGGATTCATCCATGCACCCGCTGAAGACGAATCGAATCATTACGGGCAACAGGCCCCGAACGGGCCCAAGGTTGTCGGTGGAAGAAGCATCCTCGCCGTGCCTCTTCTACCCGCTTGGAAGCGGCAATCACAGGTTCCCCTCTCCCCTCGCGGGAAAGGGCAAGGGTGAGGGGGCTCATCATCATGCACCCTCCCCTTCATCCCCTCGCGTCAAGGGACGAGCGACTGATCCGCCTCCCGTCGAGGCAGGGAAACCTGTCACGAAGGCTCCTGTCGAGGGAGGGGAAACGAGGGGGTTGTTACTTTCGAGCCTAGCCTCACAAGGCGCGGCAATGCACGATGTATTCGCACGATATGGTAAATGCCCGCGATCGAGAAGAACGAGGCAATATACGACATTTCTCCTCCTCTTCTTCTTATCGTCCCTGCTTGTGCACGTCGTCCCTGGACCTGCCGCCCACGCCTACATGGACACCGAGCGCAGCGTCAAGCTCGACGCCCCCTTTCTGCCGACCCCCAACTACGTCATAGCCGAGCTCCTGGCCAAAGTCCGCGTGGGGAAGGACGACATCCTGTACGACCTCGGCTCCGGCGATGGGCGCATCGTCATCGAGGCAGCCCGACAGACGGGCTGCCGCGCCGTCGGCATCGAGATCGACGCCGATCTCGTCGACGACAGCCGCAAGGCCGCGCTGAGGGCCGGCGTACAGGACCGGGTCCGCTTCATCGTGGCCGACATCTTCACGGAGGATTTCAGCGAGGCCACCGTGGTGACGATCTACATGGGGGGTCATGTCAATCTCAAGCTACGGCCTAAACTGCTCCGGGAACTCAGGCCGGGCACGCGGATCGCATCGTACAGCTTCGACATGGGCGAGTGGAAGCCCGATGCCGTCTCGACATTCGGCAAGGAGGATGCCTATTTCTGGGTCATCCCCGCAAATGCCTCAGGGAAATGGCAATGGACGGAAGGCAGTGGGAAATCGAAAACAACATGGGAACTCGAGGTAAGCCAAGTGTTCCAGGAGGTCTCCGGCCGGATCAGCTTCAAAGGAAAGCAATACCCTTTACAGGCCGGGAAAATGAACGGCGAGGAGATTCGTTTCACGCTGAGCGGCGAGGCTTTCGGGAAGAGTGCCCTTGTCGAGTTCTCAGGCCGGGTCCGGGGGCACGCCATCGAAGGGACAATAGACGATAGCGCAACGCGCCGGGTGTGGAAGGCCACCCGCAACCCCGCAACGGTTCAACCCATCGCCAAATGAAAAATCCGCTGATTTTCCTTTATGAAAGGTAAGTAGCTGGGGGCTCGTTTTCTGCTACCTTTTGCCTGTGGTCTGTTGTCTGCTGCCATCCCCATTCATGCTCGGCTAATGCGATTGGCTTTTTCTCTTAATCGAATGGGTCAAGGAGCGCAGCATTTTTGATATCTCATCGCATAATCCCTCGAGACTCTTACTATCTTCCGCTTTTATCAGGCCAAGCCCCGCTGCGAATTCCAGCAGATATTGAGTTTCGCTGAGTGAGCGGTTCGCTATATTGATAAATTGAAGCAATTCTTTTGTATGAGGACTGGCACAACCCTCGGCGAGATTGGTAGGGATCGATAGTGCAGCCCTTCTCAGCTGGGCTGTCAAATCATAGCTGTATTTTGCCGGAAAGCCATCCGTAAGCTTGAAGATACGGAAAGCCAGCTCATTTGCCTTTTGCCATACAACCAGATCTCTGTATTTCTTCGCTCCAGTCATTGTTTTTCTTCTTCTTCCCCTACTCTCACTTCTTTCTCTTCCCCCACTTCCTTGTCTTCCCCCACTTCCTTGTCTTCCCCCACTTCCCTCACTTCCCACACTTCTTTCACTTCCCGTGCTTCTTCTTCAGCTTCTTCTCCCACTCCCACGCTGTCCGGATGATATATTCAAGATCAGTACTGTCCGGTTAAGGTTTGAATAAATCCGCTTGGTTGCTGATTTCAGGTTCCATAATTTGCTTCATGGCGTCTCGAACCAGTTGCTGGATGGGCTTTCTCTCGAAGAGATTGACCTC
>Ga0116149_1000998_pt1 | contig 35922 bp, 31 predicted proteins | sample AD_UKC057_MetaG_FD_89787 | JGI IMG/M metagenome (GOLD analysis project Ga0116149, IMG submission 89787) | Active sludge microbial communities of municipal wastewater-treating anaerobic digesters from USA - AD_UKC057_MetaG | ecosystem: Engineered > Bioreactor > Anaerobic > Digestate | place: USA...
CCATCAGCGCGGAAGCCAGATCGGATAATTGATTGACGGTGGTTTTCTTCAGCACAACAAAAGCTCCTTATTCCAAAATTTTGTCGGAATCTTCCATGCGGAAATTGACCAGCACGGGCTTGTCTTCAATGCTCATCCCCGCGGCCTGGCCGAACATTTCTTCGCAGTCTTTGGCTACTTTCTTGTGGAACAGATACAGAGGAATGTCCACCGGGCAGGCGCGCGAGCACTCGCCGCAATCGATGCAGCGGCCGGCCAGATGATGAAACCGGGTCAGATGGTACATCAGGTTGCCCGCCGGCTCCGGAGATTTCTCTCCCCACCGGGGCTTGCGCTGATCGATGAAGCAGGGATCACAGTAGCACATCGGGCAGGCCTTGCGGCAGGCGTAGCAGCGGATGCACCGATCCAATTCTTTTTTCCAGAACGCAAAGCGCGCGTCCCGGTCCATCGCTTCATATTCGGCCAGCACGGCGTAAGGAGATGAGACCGGCTGTCCGTGCACCTCTTCGCCGATCAAGACATCATACAGCACGGGATTATACAGGCCGCAGGTGGTCTTGCCGTCGATGAGCTCACCTGTCTTGGGGTTTTTGATGCCGTACACCGGAATGCCGAGAATTACCAGGTCGCGCCGCTTGACCTTGTCTTCCTGAATGAGCTGAACCACGGCCCGGCTGTCCGCCGCCTTGACGGCGACGGCGATTTTGGTTCCCCGCGGATACCGGACCAGATATCTGGCCGGATTGTGGGTGCAATACTCGTTGAACACGATGCCGTCCGCGTCGGAAGGACACTTGGCAACATAGGGCATGGGATGTTTTTCGTCGTAGCCTTTACCCCACGCGAGCACCAGGCTCACCTCGCCCGATTCCAGAAGCCTTCGGGCTTCGGTCTTTAATTTCTCTTCAATTTGCTGAAAGCTGACTGCCATATGCTCCCTCGCGCTTCTATGAAATCTTGAATTTGGTCTGGGGTCCCAGCGCTTTGATCTGTCCGGTGAACTCGGTCACAACCTGGGCGAACTTGTTTCCTTCGGAGGCGGAAATCCATTCGACACGGAATCTCCCCGGCTCCAGGCCTGCAAATTCCAGAATTTTTTTGGTCACGGCCAGGCGTCTTCGCGCATAGAGGTTCCCGGTATTGTAATGGCAATCGCCCGGATGGCATCCCCCGACCAGCACGCCGTCGGCGCCCAGCTGGAACGCGCGGAAGATAAACGAAGGGTTGATCCGGCTGGAGCACATAACGCGGACCACCCGGATATTCTGCGGATACTGCAAACGCGTGGTCCCCGCCAGATCCGCTCCCGTATAGGTGCACCAGTTGCAGGCAATGCCCAGTATCTTCGGTTCAAATGACATGAATAAACTTCCTTTCTAAAAACAAACGTAATACCCTTTAATTCAGGTCGTTCAAAAATGTCCCAGATGCGCGGCGCGCAAGGCCTTCGGAGTGAGGCGTATAGTTTCATACGCCGCAGCGACGAAAGGTCGAAGCGCAACAAAGCAGATGGGCATTTTTCAACGACCTATCAAAATTCCATTAAGCCTTCCATTTCAGCAAGTACCTGTTCATTGGTAAAGTGCCTCGCGATAATCGCCGAGGACGGGCAGACGGACGCGCACAGCCCGCAGCCCTTGCACAGCGCCTCGTTGATTTCGGATACACCCTTGGGCTCGTTGAAGAACGGGGCGCCGTAGGGACAGACGCGCACGCAGTTCTGGCAGGCGCAGCAGGAGGCCGGATTGACCATGACCGTTGTGGCTTCCAGCTCCAATTTGTCTTTGACGACAATGGTCAGGGCTTCCGCCGCCGCGCCGTTGGCCTGCGCCACCGTGTCCGGAATATCCTTCGGACTCTGGCACACGCCGGCAATGAAGACGCCTTCCGACATCGTGGACAGAGGCGCCAGCTTGGGATGGCGCTCCATGAAAAAACCCTGCTTGTCCGTGCTCAGATTGAACAGCCGCGCGACGTCCTTGGCATTCGAGCGGGGAATCATGGCCGGCGACAGCACAACCATGTCCACGGGCAGTTTGATGAACTTGCCCGTGATGGTGTCTTCCGCTTCCACAATCAGGCGGTCCGGTTCGTCCACGCTTTTCGCCACGCGGGCAACCTTGCCGCGGATGAATTTCACGTCCTCTTCAATGATGCGGTTGTAAAATTCCTCATAGCCCTTGCCGGCGGCGCGGATATCAATGTAAAACTGATAGACGTCAGCGGACGTTTTTTCCTTGAACAAATGGGCGAATTTCAGCGAATACATGCAGCAGACGCGGCTGCAGTGTTCGTGGCTGTTCTTGTCGCGGCTGCCGATGCAGTGCAGAATGGCAATCGCCTTAGGTTCGCTGCCGTCGCGCAGCGTCACCTTGCCGCTCGTGGGCCCGGCGGAGTTGAAGAGCCGCTCCACTTCCAGCGCGTTGTAAACGCCGGGATATTTGCCGTAGCCGTACTGAATCAGATCCCGCGTATCCATGAGGTCATACCCGGTGGCCACGATGACCGCGCCGACTTTCACGGTGCTGAAGGTATCCTGCTCACCGAAATCGATGGCCTTCTGCTCGCAGACCTTCTCGCAGAGGCGGCACTTGCCCTTTTTAAAGAACGTGCAGGCCTCGCGGTCGATGACCGGCTTCTGCGGCACGGCCTGCGGGAACGGAATGTAGATGGCCTTGCGCTTCACCAGACCTTCATCCCATTCGGACACGCTCTTTCCGGGGCATTTCTCCGTACACGCCAGGCACGCGTTGCATTTGTCGTGATCGACATAGCGCGCCTTCTGACGGATGGTGATGTCGAAGTTTCCGACAAAGCCCTTGACCTCGCTCACTTCACAGGATGTCATGAGCTGAATGTTCTTGTGCTGAAGCACGCTGTCCATCTTGGGCGTGAGAATGCAGGCGGAGCAGTCGAGCGTGGGAAAGGTCTTGTCAAACTGCGCCATGTGGCCGCCGATGGTGGAATTCTTTTCAACCAGATATACTTTTCTGCCAGTATTGGCCAGCTCCAGCGCCGCCTGGATGCCGGCAATGCCGCCTCCCAGCACCATGACATCGGGATTGACGTCGATCACGCGCGAGGTGAGCGGCATCAGCAGCCGGGAGCGGCTCACCGCGCCGTTGAGCAGCGCCTTGGCCTTGGCGGTTCCTTCGTCCAGATCATGCGTCACCCAGGAAACCTGCTCGCGGATATTCACGATGGTTAACAGGTACTGATTGAGGCCGGAAGCCGCCAGCACCTTGCGGAATGTCTGTTCGTGCATGAGCGGCGAACAGGCCGTGACGATCACGCGGTCCAGCCGATGTTCCCTGATGTCGTTCGCGATCATCTCCTGGCCGGGCGTGGAGCACATGAATTTGTAATCCTTTGCAACAACCACATCCGGCAGGGTGGAGGCAAACTGCGCCAGTTCGCTTACCCGCACGGTTTTCGCTATATTCAATCCGCAGTGGCAAACAAAAACACCAATTCTGCTCATACCTTCTCCTAGCTTTCTTTCCTTGAAAAACCGCCCGTCCGGGCCGTTTCCGTTCTGTCTTAAAACACCGGCCCCGCGGCCCCGTCCATTCAGGAGCTCCGCGCCGATGGTCCGCCCGCTCTCATATCAAACGGCGCAGGCGTCTCCGACCGGTTCGTCGATGTTGATTTCCAGACTTTCGAGGAGGAGCTCCGTCACATCCCGGATTTGAATCCGTCCGTCAACATTCAGCGTCCGCGCGCTGTCTTCAAACATGGTGATGCAGTACGGGCAGGCGGTCGCCAGAACCTTCGCGCCGGTCCCCATGGCTTCCTCGATGCGCAAATCGCTCAGGCGTTCGCCTTTGGCCTTCTCCGTCCACAATCCGCCGCCCCCGCCTCCGCAGCACATGCTTTCTTCGCTGTTGCGCTCCATCTCGACAAACGCCACGCCCGGAAGGGCCTTGAGGATGTCGCGGGGCGCGTCATACACCTTGCTGTGCCGTCCCAGGTAGCACGGATCGTGATACGTCACGGTAAGACCGCCGAAATCCTTTTTGGGAACGAGTTTTCCGTCCCTGATCCATTGAGACATCAGTTCGCTGAAATGCGTGACGTCATAATCCGCGCCGTAATCGTTGTTGAATGTCGCCAGGCAGTGGGGGGAGACCGTAATAATTCTGGAAACCTCATTGGATTTGAAATAATCGAGGTTTTTGCCGCGGAGACGCTCGAAAAGCTCCGCGTCGCCCACCTTGCGCAGGCTCTCGCCGCAGCAGTTGATGTCGGGAGAGGGCATCCCCCAGCTCACGCCGGCCAGATTCAGAATTTCCGCCGCCGCTTTGGCAAGCCTCATGTTGCGGGGATCGTAACAAACCGTGCAGCAGGTCCAGAACAGATAGTCCATGCCCGGCGCATAAACGGGATATTTCTCCTTGGCCCAGTCATTGCGCGCGGCCGGGTCGCCGGACCAGGGATTGCCGCGGGCGGAGAGGGATCCGACAAAGGCCCGCAGGCTCTGCGGCAGCATGCCGCCGCCGCTGTACACATTGCGGATGGCCGTTACGATGTCGATGAGTTCAACGCCCCGCGGACAGCGTTCCACGCAGAACCGGCAAGTGGAGCAGCCCCACATAAAATCCTCGATGCCGTCCAGGCCCAACTGGCCGTAGCGCACGAGCTTGCGGATATTGAAATGGGTGATCGGCGTCCAGGGGCAGGTCCCGGAACAAGTGCCGCACTGGTAGCATTTTTTCAGCGCCTCGCCGCCCGCCTCCATGATCGCCTGGGACATCTCCAGATAGGGGGTAACCGTTTGTGACATGCAACATCTCCCGTCATGAATGGATCAATTTATGCTTCTGCTAGCATAGAAAAAAACAAACATCAATTTTTTTTGCTCTCCCCGCCCTCGCAGGCGGGGACGCCGCTTCAAAAAAAAGGGAACCCAAAGGCTCCCTTTTAAAACAGTTTTGAAGAATTCGGGGTTGGCTAGTATTCCGGCGTCAGTTTATCCAGTTCCGCGAGCGAGAAAACCGGCCCGTCCTTGCAGACATATTTGCTGCCGACGTTGCACCGCCCGCATTTGCCGATTCCGCATTTCATCCGCATTTCCAGTGACGTGATGATATTTTCCTTCGAAAAGCCGAGCTCAAAGAAGACCGGCAGGGTGAAGCGAATCATCACGGGGGGGCCGCAGATCACCGCCACGGCGTTTTCCTTGCTGGGCGCCACTTCCTTGCAGACGGCGGGAACAAATCCCTCTCTGCCCTTCCAGGTCGCATCGCCCTTGTCCACTGTGACGTTCAGGTTCAGGTCGGTTCTTTTGCCCCATTCCGTCAATTCATCCTTGTACAGCAGGAGGCCGGGATTCCTCGCGCCGTAAATCACGGTGATGTTGCCGAACCGTTTGCGGTTGTCGCCGTAAATCATGTAGTTGATCAACGAACGAAGCGTCGTGAACGCGAAACCGCCGCCGACAATCACGATATTCTTGCCTTCCAGAAAATCCAGCGGCCAGGAATTGCCCAGCGGCCCGCGGATGCCCATGATCGTTCCCTCCTCCATTTCATGGAGCGCCGAAGTCACGACGCCGGCCTTCTGAACGGTGAATTCGACATAGCCTTTTTGCGTCGGAGAAGAAGCGATGCCGATGGGCGATTCGCCTTTGCCGAAGATGGAGAGTTCGCCGAACTGGCCGGGAATGTAGGCGTATTTCTGTTCGTCTTCCGGATTCACGAATTTGAAGCGGAACGTTTTAATGTCCTTGGTATCGACCTCGGTAATGATTTTATCCACTACAACGGGATAAGGAATATACGGGTTTTGCATTACGAACTCCCTGATTATAATTTAGAAATATCTGCAACCACTTTACGGATATCAATGTTTACGGGACAAGCCATGACGCACCGGCCGCAGCCCACGCAGGAAATCGCATTGAACATGTCAATGTAATACTTGAACTTGTGCATGGTCCGCTGGCGCCATCTCTCCTTCTGCGAAGAACGCGGATTGTGTCCGGACGTTTCCTTTGTGAAGAGCGGAAACATGCAGGAATCCCAAGACCGGATGCGCACGCCGTCCGATCCCTTGACCTCGTCGCTGATATCGAAGCAGTGGCAGGTGGGGCACATAAACGTGCAGGTTCCGCAGGCCAGGCACTTGCGATGAATGGTGTCCCAGAAAGGATTGTCGAAATTGACGTCGAGAATCGGTTTGATTTCATGCGCCGGAATTTTGGACTGGATCGCATCCCTGGCTTTGGCGGCAATCTCCGCTTTCTTGGCATCGGCGGCCGCGTCGGCTTTGGCGTCGCCGAAATAGGAGGCGAGCTTCTCGCCCTTATCGGTGATGAATTCCACCAGATAATCGCCTCCGAGGTCGGTGAGCAGTATGTCCGCGCCGTCGGCTGAAACCGGCTCTCCGTCCACCGACGTGCAGAAACAGGTTGCGTAAGGCGGCTTCACGCAGGCCAGCGAGATCACCGTCGTGTTTTTCCGTTTTTCAATATAGTACGCGTCCTTGTATTTTTCCTGATCGAAAAGCTTGTCCAGCAGAACAAAGCTGTGGGCGTCGCAGGGGCGCACGCCGAACAAAACCGACTGCCCGGATTGATTGACCTCCGACGAAAATTCCATGCCTTTCGGCGTGCGGGTGAACTTCATCAGGGTCTCCGTGTGAGGGAAGAAAACATTTTTCGGCGCGTTTTTGGAATTCAGATAGGTGAAAACCGGCTCGTCGCCCGTTCCGAGGGGTGCAAAAAGAACGTTGTCTTCTTTCTTTACCGGCGCCCAAACCATCGCATCTCCGGCCATTTTCCTGGCAATACCCGCCAGCGCATCTTTCTTGATCAAACGTTTTTCCATAATTATCCCTAATTAATTTTTTATCCAGCTTATCAGTTTCAAAGCGTCGGGTGTTGTTTCCTCACCGATCAAATCAAACGCAGTTGATTCAGAAGCGGCTGAGGATCGGTCAGGTGCGAATTGAAGGTATCCTTCGAACCCGGGAGCCCCATCGCCAGCGAAATCAATTCCGTAAAATAGAACACCGGCATCTTCATGTTCGGACTGGGGCGCATTTCCAGGTTGGCCATGCACATCGGACATGCCGTGACCACACAGTTGGCGCCCGCTTCTCTCGCCGCAGCCATCAGCTTGTCGCACATCGCCACCACGATGGGGGTTTTGCTGACCGAGAGCGAACCGCCGCAGCAGTCCGTTTTATACGACCAGTTCTTCACGTCCGCCCCCAGCGCTCCCATCATTTTGTCGAGCATGAAGGGGTTTTCGTAATTTTCAAACTGGCAGACTTCCGGCGGACGAAGCAGCAGACAGCCGTAATAGGACACGGGCTTGAGGCCGGTCATGGGTTTTACGACTTTCGCGGCCAGTGCGTCGATGCCGATTTCATTGTAAATCACGTCAATCGGGTTGCGGATGGAGATGCCGCCCTGATACCTGGCGCCCAGCACTCCTTCGATGCGGGCTTTGAGGTCCTTGTCGGACTTCAGGTGATGCTCCGCCATTTTGAAGCGGTTGAAACAGGCGGCGCAGGGAACCATGACATCCATTGCGTCCTTTTCCGCGGCAATCAGATTGCGCGCCGGCAGGGCGATGGACAGATCGAAATTCGTGTTGAGCGCGGCCGACGCTCCGCAGCAGGACCAATCGTCGACTTCTTTGAGTTCGATGTTGAGGGCTCGGCTGACGGCCTTCATGGACTGATCGTATTCTTTTCCCATCGCGTGCAGTGAGCAACCCGGATAATATGAAACTTTCAAGAGAGTAGCCTCCTTTTAAACTGTTACTTCAGCGCGCCCTGGCCGCCGGGGGCCTTTCGCGCGATATTCCATCATTTGCTCTTTGTTTTCTCAAAAATGCCTCGAACCGATTTCAGATCCCGCGTCCTGGGCGGCAGAAGCGCCAGTTTCCCCTTCAGGAGCATGGTCGGGGCAAGGTCCGCATCCGAAAAGAGGTCTCCGGATTTAAGTTTGTAATGAACCGTCATCAGCATTTCATGGACGCGTCCGCCGAACTTGATGCTGGACAGGAACGCCTCGTGGAATTTGAGAACGTTGGCCTCTTTTGCGGCAACCCCTTCTTCAATCGCCATCTGGCGGAGAACGTCCATCATCCGCGCAATGTCCACCTGGTTGGGGCAGCGGGTAATGCAGGTCTCACACGACAGGCAAAGCCAGATCGTCGAACTGGACAGCAGTTTGTCCTTCTGGCCGTTCTGGATCATCTTGATCACCTTGTTGGGGTTATATTCCATGTAGGACGCCGCGGGACATCCGGCCGAGCATTTCCGGCAGTGATAGCAGGCCTGCAGCGGAACGCCGTGTATTTTTTTGTTTACTTCTTCCAGAAAAGTTTCCATGTAAACTCCATCATCTCATTCAATTACGGGTTGTAGACAAAATCGCCTTTATCGTGATGTTCATCGAATTTCCCCAGGGGCGGCATGTCTTCCATGCCGGACCCGGCCCGGTTGCCGAAAAATTCAAAGCAATCCTTGTCGAGTTTCTTGAGGAATTTGCGCAGATCCACGCCCATCGGACAGACGGCGACGCAGGAACCGCAGTCCACGCAGCGTCCGACCATGTGATACAGACGCATGAACTGGAACACCTGCGTATCGGTCGCGTCCTCGCCAATGCCAACCCACTGCGGCTGGCTCTGCTCCACAAAGCAAACCGGACAGTAGCAGGAGGGACAGGCCTGGCGGCAGGCGTTGCAGCGCATGCACTTTTCCATTTCCTTGGTGAAATACGCCCAGCGTTCTTCCATGGCCTTGGCTTCGAACGCGTTGACTTCGTCGTATTCCGCATCCGGGTTCATGGGCGGCGCGGGCGATCCGATCATCACGTCGGAAATAATCGGATTGTTGAAGCGGCAGGTCTTGCAGCAGTCCGCCAGCACGTCTTTGAGCGCGACGGTCTTGTCGCCGTCGGACGTTTTCATCTTGATCTGGCCGCCCTCGACGGCGCCGTCCATGATATCCGCGCCGTCAATTTTCACTTTCAGTCCTTTGCCGTCCACGTAGCCGTCGCAGGGAACGCCGATGATGCAGACGTCGTCGCGTTCATACTGTCTTTCCTGCAGATGGATGACCATGGAGCGCGTCGTGCAGCCGCGGGCAACCACACCGATGATTTTCCTCTTCCGGTCTTCCGGTTTCACGCGCTTCTGTGAATTTTTGTGCTGCGTGATCAGATCGTGCACAAACTTGGCCAGGTTCTGTGAGCAGAGGTTGTTCCAGACCAGTTTGTCGGCCTCTTCCGGCTTCGTGATGAAACAAGGCGTCGCCGTCAACGGAAGCGTTCCTTTTTCATAGCCGATAATCACCTCGGCCTTCTTTTCCAAAAGCAGCCTCTTTGCTTCTTCCCGCAATTTTGTTTCGATGTTTTCCACAGTGATGATTTCCCCGTTTATGTATTATTCTATTAAATCAGACTGGCCAATCGTCTTGACCATCTTTTTGGCCGGTCCCAGTGCCTGGATTTTCTCCGTGGCACCCTTGATGACCTGCGCCCACCGGTCACCTTCCGATGCGGAGACCCAGGTAAAGATGGTCCGGTCGCCTTCCACACCGATGTAGTTCAGGAAACTTTTTAACGTCGCAAACTTGCGCCGCGCCACCAGATTTCCTGAGATATAGTGGCATTCACCCGGGTGTCAACCCGAAACCAGAACGCCGTCGGCGCCGGTCTGCAATGCCTTCACGATGTAGAAAGGATTGATCCTTCCGGTGCAGGGAACGCGGATAATTCTCACGTTGGTCGGGTACTGAATTCTGCTGATCCCCGCCAGATCGGCTCCCGCGTAAGTGCACCAGTTGCAGACAATGGCAACGAATTTTGGTGTCCATTCCTTGTTTGCTGTGTTTTCAGCCATATATTCTCCTTCCAGCGGCAATGCGGCCTGATCAGCCGTTCGCCTTAATTGATATTAAATATCTGCGCCAGCACTTCTTCGTTGTTGAAGCCGTTGAGGTCCACCGCGTTCATGCGGCAGGACGCCGTGCAGACACCGCAGCCTTTGCAAAGAACCGCGTTCACTTCGGCGCACCCTTCCGCGGGATTCACGCGAATCGCGCTGTAGGGACAGTTGATTTCGCAAAGCCCGCAGGCCGAACATCTTTCCTTGTTCACATAAGCGGTTTTGCCTTCCGCCTCGATGAAATCAAGACTCAACACCAGGCAGGCGCGCGAAACGGCGGCGTTGGCCGATGTAACGGTCTCGTCGCTATACTTGGGCGAATGTGACATGCCGCACATGAACACGCCGTCGGTTGCGAAATCCACCGGGCGCAATTTGACGTGCGCTTCCAGGAAGAAACCGTCCTGATTGGTGGGAACTTTCAACATATTGCCGATGGTTGCGTTTTCCGGATTCGGCACGACGCCAATACTTAAGGCTACGACATCCGCAGGCAGATTGACCGCTTCATTGAGAATCGGATCGAAAACCTTCACTTCCACTTTGTCGCCCGCCGCCACGACTTCGGGCTTACGGTTTTCTTCGTAGGAGATGAATTTGATGTTCGCTTCACGGGCTTTCTTGTAATAGTCTTCCTTGAACGCGAAGGTGCGGATATCACGATAAAGGATGGTAATGTCGCGGGACGGATCGGCCGTTTTGAGTTCCAGCGCATTCTTGATGGCCTCGCCGCAGCAGTAACGGCTGCAGTAAGGTCTTTCCTTGTCGCGGCTGCCGACGCATTGAATCATGACCACATTCTTCACGGCGGCCAGCTTCGCGTCTTTCTCATAGATCATCGTCTCCAGCTCACGCTGCGATTTCACTTTGGCGTTTTCTCCGTAGAGGTACTCTTTCGGTTTGTTTTCATAAGCGCCGGTGGCGACCAGAACGATGCCGTGCTCGAAAACTTTCTCGCCGTCCTTCGCCTTGACGGTGGTTTTGTAATTGCCGATAAATCCTTCAATCTTTTCAATATGGGCCGAGGTAACGACAGTGATTAAAGGATTCTTGTGAATTTTTTCCAGAAGTCCCGTCAAATGAGCGCGCGCGTCCAGTCCTTCGAGCGTCTTATACAGGTGGTTGTAGTTGCCGCCCAGTCTATCTTCCTTTTCAATGAGGAAGGAGGCAAACCCCTGATCGGCCAGCGACAGCGCCGCGGTCATGCCGGCAAGGCCGCCGCCGATAATCAACGCCTGATGATTGACGGACAACTGCCCCGGTTTTAACGGCTTGAGATACTGGGCCTTCGCCACCGCCATGCGGAGCAGGTCTTTGGCTTTCTGGGTGGCTTTTTCCGGCTCGTGCATGTGCACCCATGAGTTCTGGTCGCGGATGTTGGCCATCTCGAACAGGTAGCGGTTCAATCCGGCCTTTTCGCAGTTTTCCTGGAACAGGCCTTCGTGCGTCCGGGGCGAGCAGGAAGCGACGACCACGCGGGTCAGATCCTTTTCCTTGATGACTTCCGCCATCTTCACGGCCGTGTCCTGCGAGCAGGTAAACAGGTTGTCCGCCGTGTAAACGACCGTGGGCAGCGTCGCCGCATAGTCGCGGACTTCGGGAACATTCACCACGCCGCCGATGTTGATGCCGCAGTGGCAGACAAACACGCCGGTGCGCACCCCCTGGCCGCGCATATCTTTTTCTTCCGGATTTTCCACCGGCGTAATCATCGTGCCGCGCCTGGAGGCGAGCAGGCCTTCCGCGCAGGCGGCGGCGGCCGAGGCTTCCATCACCGTCTCCGGAATGTCCTTGGGTCCGCCGAAAGCGCCGCAGACAAACACGCCGGGCCGCGACGTCTGAACGGGATTGTCCAGAGACGTCTTGCAGAAGCCGTGCTCTTCCAGCTCAATGCCTAAACTTGCGGAAAGTTTTTTGGCTTCTTTGGGCGGCATCAAACCGACCGACAGGACCACCATGTCGAATTCCTCCTCGGTGAAGGTGCCGTCGGGGTTGGTGTATTTGATCAGCAGGTTGTTGGACTGCTGCAATTCTTTGATGGAGGACGGCATGGAGCGGATGTAGCGGATGCCGTATTCATCCTTGGCGCGATTGACAAAGCGGTCGAAATCCTTGCCGTGAGCGCGGATGTCCATGTAGAAAATGGTGGGCTCCAGACCCTTGGCGTGCTCCTTGCCGATGATCGCCTCTTTGGTGGCGTACATGCAGCAGACCGACGAGCACCAGCTGTTGCCGCAGGAAACGTCGCGGGAGCCGACGCACTGAATGAAGGCGACCTTTTTGGGCTCCTTGCCGTCGGAGATTCTCTGCACGTGGCCGAAGAAAGGACCGGACGCGGACAGGATACGCTCGAACTGAAGCGCGGTGACCACGTTCTTGTATATGCCGTAGCCGTATTCGCCGCGCTGGCTGGCGTCGAAAACCTGGAAGCCGGCCGATGCGATGACGGCTCCGACTTCAATCGTTTCTTCCTCCATCTTCATGTCGTGATCGATGGCTTTGGCGATACAGGCCTCGACGCACTGGTAGCACTCGGAGCAGATGCCGCAGGCCAGACAGCGATGCGCTTCCGCGATCGCCTGGGCCTCGGAAAAGCCAATGCCGACTTCCTGGAAACTGGTGCGGCGCTCTTCCGGTTTCATGTTCGGATATTTTTCCCGGGATACTTTGGGAACATCGGAGAGGTCCGCTTTGTCCGCCAGGTCTTTGGTCCAGTCTTTTTCGCGGCCGGCCTTCATATCCTGACCTTGCAGATAACGATCAATCGATTTGGCCGCTTCCTTGCCGGAAAAAACGGCTTTGACCACGGTCTGCGGACCGGTGGAAACGTCGCCGCCGGTGAAAATGCCGGCAACGTTGGTTGCGTAAGTGATTTGATCAAAATCCAGGTTGTTCCATTTATTGATGGAGACGCCGCTTTCCTTGGTGATGAAGGAGAGATCCGCTTCCTGGCCGATGGCCGGAACAATGGCGTCGCATTCGACGATGAATTCGGAGCCTTTGATTTCAATGGGACGGCGGCGGCCGCTCTTGTCCGGCTCGCCCAGTTCCATGCGCGTGCATTCGATGCCCGTCACTTTTCCGTCCTTGCCCACCACGCGCTTGGGGGCAACGAGGAACTTCATTTCAATTCCTTCTTCCAGCGCTTCTTCGATTTCCTCCGGAGAGGCGGGCATTTCGGCGCGGGTCCGGCGATAGAGAATAAAGACATTCTTGGAGCCGCTGCGCACCGCCGTGCGGACCGCGTCCATCGCAACGTTGCCGCCGCCGATGACCGCCACCCGGTCGCCCAGAGCGACTTTTTCGCCGAGGTTGATCTTCATCAGATAATCCACCCCGTGAACCACGCCCTGCATGTCTTCGCCGGGAATATTGAGCTTGCTGCTCTTCATCGTGCCGCAGCCGATGAAGATCGCACTGTAGTCGCTTTTGAGTTTGTCGAAGGAAATATCCTTGCCGATTCTGGTGTTGAGGTGAATTTTGACGCCCAGATCCTGAATAACCTTGATTTCCGCGTTCAGAACGTTCTTGGGGAGGCGGTATTCGGGAATGCCGACGGCCATCCAGCCGCCCGCCACGGGCAGGGCTTCAAAAACTTCCACATCGTAGCCTTCAATGGCCAGATAGTAGGCGCATGTCAGACCCGAAGGACCGGCGCCGACCACGGCGACTTTCTTGCCCTTGCTTTCTTTCTTTTCCGGCAGATAGCGCGTGTCGCTGTTTAAATCCAGATCCGCGACAAAACGCTTCAGGTGCATGATGTCGATCGGTTCATCCACCTTGCCGCGCATACAGGCGGTTTCGCAGGGGTGGTTGCAGACGCGGCCGCAAACGATGGGGAACGGGTTGTCCTGCTTGATCAGTTTAAGGGCTTCCTTGAATTTCCCTTCGGCGATCAGCGCCACATAACCCTGAACGCTGATGTGCGTCGGGCAGCCGGCCTTGCAGGGCGAAGTGCCCAGCTTGTCGATCGCGAAGCCGCTGGGAATGGCCTGCGGAAAGTGCCGATAGACGGCCTTTCTTTCGCTTAAATTGCCGTTGAACTCCGCTTTGACCGTGATGGGGCAGACTTTGGCGCAATCGCCGCAGCCCGTGCATTTGTCCAGGTTGATGTAGCGGGGGGCGGAGGTGAGTTTGACCTTGAATTTTCCCGGCTCGCCTTCCACGGATTCCACCGTGCGCCGCGTTTTGATCGTCACATTCGGATGGCGTCCGACCTCGACCAGCTTCGGAGACAAAATGCAGGCGGAGCAGTCGTTCGTGGGAAAGGTTTTGTCCAGCTGGGCCATGACGCCGCCGATGCTGATCCCGCTTTCCACGAGATAGACTTTCATTCCTGAATTGGCCAGATCGAGAGAGGCCTGAATGCCGGCGATACCCGAGCCGACCACCATTACCGCACCAATTTTTTCGTTATCTTTTACCACGTGTTCGCACCTCGTAATTTGTATAAGCAGCCCTGTAAAAATCCGTCCGACGCATTGTCGGATCAGCGTCCGTCGGCTAACACACTTTATTTACCGTGTCAAGCGCAGAAGATGAATTTAGTTTGATTTTAGATTATAAGATATTGTAATAATTGACATATATATTTGACCACCGTTCAGAATATGCGCAATTTTCCCTAAAATCCGCCGCGAAATCAAACCTCCGGATTTTCTTCTTGATTCGTCTTTGCGCCGCCGGAAACAATGACCGGCCGGTCAGAGGCCTCTGTGCAACGGCGCAATAGAACGTCCATGAAAGCTAAATACTTTCCAGACCGGCCAGGTGCTTTTCGATAAACTGCCAGAGTTCCTCCGTGCCCTTTCCGGTTTTTGCGGAGAAAAGAATCGTGTTTCCCGAAGCGCCCTTCCCCATCGCCTTTTCAATGAGCTTCTTCTGCCCCAGCGCCTGCTGGTTGGACAGTTTATCCGACTTTGTCAGAATCACCGCGTAGGGAATGCGGTAATGCTTCAGCCAGTCGCGCAGGGAAAGGTCTTCCCTGCCCGGATCGCGCCGAATGTCCAGGATAAAGATCACCAGGGCCAGATTCCGCCGCTCCCGCAGATAGGTTTCGATCATTGCCCCCCAGTCCTTCTTGACGGACTGAGGCACTTTGGCAAAGCCGTACCCCGGCAAATCCACAAAGAAGAGCCGGTTGTTCACGGTAAAGAAATTGATCAACTGCGTCCGGCCGGGCGTATTGCTGGTTTTGGCCAGGCTCTTCCGGCCGACCAGCGCGTTGATCAGGGAAGATTTCCCGACGTTGGATCGCCCGACAAAGGCAATTTCCGGCAGGATGCCCGGCGGATACTGATTCGGCCAGACGGCGCTTTTGACAAATTCGGCACTGGTGATTTTCATAAACGTCAACGATCCTTTTTCAGTTCAGAGCGGATTTTAATCCGCCAAATCCCGTGATTGATGTAGCGCAGGACTTTAGCCCCGTCTAGCCTGAAGTCCCGCCTGAAGTCCCGCACCCCATTTACACATCATGGCGTCCTACGGACAACGTATTAAATATAAAGAAGAATTCATTGACAATCGGTTTTCTCCGTGCAATAAGAACACCACCTACAACGAAGGATCTTTCAAACTTGGTTCATAAACTCCGGATCTGGGGCGGGAAGAACCTTCGGTGTATCTTCGATAGTCATATTTTAAATAGTGAAACACGCTAAAAAATTGATCGTTTAATAATTGCCAAAGCGGCGGCCGAAGGGGCTTGTTCCAATATTTTCCATGTTTGCCCATTTAATAACGTAATAAGTGGAATGTGGCAATCGGAATCTCAATAAGCAAATTTTATTTTGCCATTCTTCCACATTTTATAGTTTAATATCGCAATAAATGGAAAATCCTTCCATATTATGGGGTCTGATATGATGGAATGGTTTCCGTCTATGTATACTATCGGGACATACAAAACAGGGAAAGGGTGAAATCATTCAGACATCAAAAATATTTGTCTCTTAGCAGGAAGGTGTACGAATGGATCAAACACGTAAATCGATAAAGGAACTATTCGAGGAGAGAAAGAAGTTTGTACTCGTAGGATTAACGGGACGTACCGGATCTGGCTGTAGCACCACGGCTGAGCTTATGACAAAAAGCTGGCACAATTTTGATGCACCAAAACCTCAGTCTGGTGTCTTCTTGAGCAATGAGGAACGAAAATACAGAATACTCTATGATTTTGCAGAAAAAAACTGGTCCAGCTTTAAGTGGATTCAGGTTAAGGATGTCATAACTTCCTTCCTTATTGAAGAATCATTCGATGATTTTATCGAGTTTGCGTCAACCGCTTTTGCGAAAGAAGCGTTTCGGATCGATAAGAAAGACCCATTACTGTTAAATTTATCGGAAAGGTATCAAGAATACCACTTGTTATCCAGTAGGTTTCGACTCGATGAATCAAATGAATCGACGATCGGTGGACAAAGTGATGAGTACTATAGATTTTACTTCGAAGAGTTGCCTACCTTCACAACAAAGATTCGCGAAACATTTAAGAAGCTTTCTAAAAATAATGCCTACACGAGATTTTACCAGATCATTGGGGATAATATTAGGTCATCTGGGCGGGCTATTATGTCAGATTTCTCTCCAAAGAATATTTTTACGATAGCAAAAAAAATCAACAGGCTAATCAAGCTGCTGCGTGATGTAGCTGATAAAGAAGATGGACATGCATTTGTTGTTATTGATGCAATAAGGAATCCTTTTGAAGCAACATTTTTCCGTGACCGATATGCAGCTTTTTATCTAATCGCCGTCAATTGTCCCAATGAAAATCGCATAACTCGACTTCAAGAAACCTATGATTACAGCCGATCTCAAATCCAAGAGATAGACAAAAAAGAATATGAAGAAAAGCTCGATGGGAGCAAGCTATTTATTTCCCAGAATATCAGCAGGTGCATTGAAATTAGCGATATTTTCTTTCGAAATCACAACAATGGCGAAAAAGATCTTTCATTCCTAAAACGACAAATCATTTGGTATGTAACGTTAATGATGCATCCAGGTATAGTGACACCGACTTCGTACGAACATGCTATGCAAATCGCTTACAACGCTCGCTTAAGCTCAGGTTGTATAGCAAGACAGGTCGGGGCAGTTGTTACCGACCGAGGTGTTTCAATTAAAGCCGTCGGTTGGAATAATACGCCCCAGGGGCAGGTTCCGTGTCTTCTAAGAAGTACAGCTAACCTCCTTAGACATGATGACAAGAAAGCATTCAGCGACTATGAAAACGATGATGACAATTTCAGAGATATGCTTAGGCGAACTCTTGAATCAAGCATTGGGGATGAAGACTTGTGCGGCAGAAATCTTTCTTTCTGCTTTAAAGACGCCCAAAACAGCCTTAAGGAAGAAAAGAACCAAGTTCACACAAGATCTCTTCATGCCGAGGAAAATGCATTTCTTCAAATCTCAAAGCATGGAGGACAAGGGCTTAAAGACGGTTTTTTACTTACAACAGCAAGCCCTTGCGAGTTGTGTGCAAAAAAAGCTTTTCAACTAGGTATAAGCGAAATCTTCTATATTGACCCGTATCCGGGTATAGCTGGTTCGCATGTGCTCACAGGTGGGGAAAATGGACCAAGGCTCACGTTATTTAGCGGAGCAATTGGCAGGGCCTATCAACAACTGTTCCAGCCAATTCTCCCTTACAAAGATGAACTCGAAATGATTTTAGGTTTTAAGTGGCCCAATGCTAAAAAGAATTTGGAAGAAGAAAATATAAGTTTGAAGAAACAAATAGATATTCTGAAATCAGAAAACGAAGTATTAAAGCACGTAAGCGTAGATACTGCTAGCAATGCAAAATAGCGATTCGCCCAACCAGGAAATACAGCCGACCACTAACGCTCTGGCTGATTTGTTCGTAGAATCCATGAATAACACCTCTATAACTAAACACATACGTATCCCAGAGCCAGTCACTTGGCTTCGTGCTGTTGTATCGGCAATCCCATATGTGGGCGGGCCACTCGATCACCTTTTGTTCGACAAGGCAGACGCTATCCGCTTGAAGAACATTGAGGCAACCATAGCTGCCCTTTCCGATCAGATCGCAAGAACAAGTGAGGAGGCCTTGGACAAGCACTGGTTTGACACTGAAGAGGCAGTAGCTGCGTTCAAGATTCTATCTGACAAGGTCTCGTACGAGCCGGATAAAGCCAAAGTCGATGCGCTCGGGCGGGTCGTAGGTACATTCGGGACCAAGAAGAATTCCGGCGATCCAGCTAAGCTTTCCGTTATTGAGCATCTCTCAAAACTATCTTCAGTACAGATTCATCTTCTAGCGTCTGTAGCAGTCACTCCCCTGCAGAAGAAAGACTTTTCAACCGGAGGACTTAGACAATCTGTCACTGCCGTTTGGCTAATCGATATAGCCGACACTTTGCACAAAGACACATCGTTTTGGTCGGGAGAACTCAATCTAGTACAGGAGTTCGAAGTTCTGGAGGCATTCAATGTCGTACGGCGCGTTCAACTCTTTGGTCACACAGAGATCGGATATGTGCTTAGCTCGCTTGGCAAACGTGCAGCCAGCTACGTGCGCGAGGCTGGGCTTTAACAATTCATTCAATCTAATGCCGCCTAGCGGACATGGCTTAAATCAAGAGTTTAGAAATGAGGAAGATTATGGCGGATAGTTCACGAATATATGTCGATGCATGTTGCCGCATACCCAATGCGCATTTGAAAGATAGAACGGGATTTGGAAAATCAGCATGTGGCGTTCTGATTGTAGATGATAAAAACATGGAGTATGAGTTCTCAAAATACTTGGGTGATAAAACAGTGCCAGAGGCCGAATTCGAAGGTCTTATATTTGCACTTGATAAGGCAAGTGAGGTATTGAAAAGAACTCAAGCGGTAGAAGTATGGATGGATAGTGAATTGGTTGTAAAATGGATGAACAAAGAATATAAATTACATCGACAGCACATTAAACCACTTTATGACCAAGCCACTTCTTTGTCACAAAGATTTGCCAGCATTAAGTATTACCATCATTCTAGAGAAACCGAATTTGCCAAGAGAGTAGATAAGATAGCAGACAATGAATATAAAAAACACCAAAAGTAAATATTTCTAACCCGTTGCTAAAGCAAATCGCCGTTACGCGGCTCCGGCTTAGCTCGTCGTTAGCCGGATGGAAGAATGATAGATGACAGAAAAACAAATTATATCGAAAAAGCGGGTCGCTGATCATGGAGAGGTGTTGACCGGAAAACGCGAAGTCAATGCCATGCTCAATCTGGTAAAGCAGGAGACGGAGCGTATCGAATCCCGTTTCCTCGAACCTGCTTGCGGTAACGGAAACTTTCTCGCTGTCATTCTGGAAAGGAAACTTGCAGTAGTGGAAAAGCGTTATGGAAAAAGTCAACTGGACTTCGAGCGCTATGGCGTGCTTGCCGTCTCCAGTCTCTATGGCATAGATATTCTTTCCGACAATGTATCGCAGTGCAGGGAGCGGCTTTTTGATATTTTTGACGGAATCTATGAACGACTCTTTCCGGATACCTCCAAAGCCGGATGCCGTGACGCCGTCAGATTTATTCTCGCCCGCAACATTATTTGGGGAAACGCGCTCACGCTTCAAACAGGCGGGACACCCAAACATATCGTCTTTTCCGAATGGTCGTTTATTCAAGGGAGCCTGTTAAAACGACGTGACTTCACTTTTCACAGACTACTTGAGCATGAGGAAACCCGGGAGTATCTGCTATTCCCGGAGTTGAAGAAGAAAGAAGCGGAGCAATTGCCGCTTTTTTCCGATTTAGGCGAAGACGTTTTCATTCCCACGCCGGAGAAGGAATATCCGCCGGTTCACTTCATGGAGATTGCTCATGTACAGCAATAACCACAACCCTGATGTGCTATCTTGCATCGCCAATCTCAGCAGCGACGAGGTGTTCACGTCTCCGCAACTTGTAAATCGGATTCTCGACCTGCTTCCGGCGGAGCTTTGGAGCAACAAAAAGGCCAAATTTCTTGATCCTGGCTGTAAGTCGGGTGTCTTTCTACGCGAAATTGCCAAACGCCTCGACAAAGGACTGGAAACCCAAATCCCCAACCGTCAGAAGCGGATGAACCACATCTTTAAAAACCAGCTCTACGGACTGGCTATTACGGAGTTGACTGCCCTGCTTTCGCGCCGATCCGTTTATTGTTCCAAGACTGCCAACGGAAAATACTCAGTATGCGACAGTTTCAATAAGGCAGATGGTAATATCCTCTTTCAGCGTGTAGAGCACACCTGGGAGAATGGCCGTTGTGTTTACTGCGGCGCTAGCCGAGAGGCATACGACCGCGGCGCGGAGTTGGAAAGCCATGCTTACGCATTCATTCATGCAGATAATTTTGAGGAGATTTTTAATATGAAGTTTGATGTCATTGTCAGCAATCCACCTTATCAGTTGAGCGATGCAGGCGATAGCACAGGTTCGTCACCCATATACAACAGATTTGTCGAACAGGCCAAGAAACTGAACCCTCGTTACCTGTCGATGATTATACCTTCCCGCTGGTTTGCCGGCGGCAAAGGGTTGGATGACTTTCGTGATGCGATGCTCCATGATCAACACATTTCGCACCTTGTGGACTACCCAATTGCTTCTGATGTATTTCCCGGTGTAAAAGTTATTGGTGGTGTCTGCTTCTTTCTATGGGAACGTGATTACAAGGGGCCTTGCCAGGTAACAACGCACATGAATGACAAGACAGACACAATGACACGCCAATTGGACGAATTTGATACATTAGTCCGCTTTAACAAGGCCATTTCAATTCTCAAGAAGGTTGCCTCCAAGAAATATCCCAAAATGAGCGATCAAGTGTCACGGCAGAAACCGTTTGGTCTGCGTACATTCGTCAAGCCAGAGAAGAACGGCGGCGTTACCCTGTATGCGAACAAGGCGGTTGGAAAGATCAATAAGTCGGGAATTAATGCGGGGACGGAAATGCTAAACAAATGGAAAGTGCTGATCTCAATGGCTTATGGCGAGGGCGGAGAAGCACGGGAGTATCCGCGCTTGATCATCGGCAAGCCGATAATAGCCGAGCCACCAAGCGCATGCACGGAAACATATCTTGTTGTCGGCGCTTACGAGTCCAAAAATGAAGCCGAAAATCTTGCCTCTTATCTACGTACCAGATTCCTCCGCCTTTTGGTCGGCCTTCGCAAGAATACGCAACACATCACGAAAGATCGTTTTGCTTTTGTTCCGCTGCTCCCCATGACCAAGCATTGGACGGATGAGAAACTTTACAGACATTTCGGACTTACGCAGGATGAAACCGCTTTTATTGAATCCATGATCCGCCCAATGGAGTCCAGCGATGAGTAAGGTAAAGAGCAAAATCCCCGTGGCAAAGAAGGATGCTCTCTTTGATCGCATCGTCACAATACTCGATCAGGCACGGGGGAATGTCGTTCGGGCGGTCAACACGAACATGGTGCTGGCCTACTGGATGATCGGACGGGAGATCGTCCAAGACCTTCAAGCAGGCGAAGAGCGAGCGGAGTATGGCAAGCAACTGTTGTCGGATTTGTCCACGCGGTTGACTAAGCGATTCGGTAATGGTTTTTCAGTTCCCAATCTTCAGAATTTCAGGAAGTTCTATCTTGCTTATCCTACACGGGTTGCCATGGATTCCAACATTCAGTACCCGCCGGGTACTAAATTTATGGAAGGGCAGATTCAGTACCCGGCGGGTACGAAATCTTCGGAGACGACAATTCCCTCCCCAACGGGAAGAGAATTAATCAAGCACAAGAAAAGCTACCCAGTGGGTAACCAATCCTTGCAGGGATTTTTTCCCCAACTTTCCTGGTCGCATTACCGCGCCCTGATGCGGGTGGAGAACCTGAATACCCGTGATTTCTACGAGCGCGAAGCAGTTGAAGGTGGGTGGGACAAGCGCACATTGGAGCGGCAAATCCACACGCAATATTACGAGCGTTGTCTGCACAGCCAGCAACCGGAAAAAATCATCGCCGAAGGACGCAAACTACAGAAAACGGATCCATGCGCAACCGATATGCTCAAGAATCCTTATGTTTTGGAATTCCTAGGCTATCCCAACTTTGCCGAACTGCGCGAATCGGACTTGGAAATGGCGATCATCACCCATCTGCAACGCTTCCTCTTGGAGTTGGGTAACGGCTTCGCTTTCGTCGCGCGCCAGAAGCATATCCGCATCGAGGAGGATGACCGCTTTATTGATCTTGTTTTCTATCACTGCCGATTAAAGTTCTATCTGCTGATCGATCTGAAACTGGGTAAGCTGACACATGAGGATGTCGGGCAAATGGATGGCTATGTCCGTATGTTTGACGGTCTGTACACAACTCTGGATGACAACCCTACTATCGGCCTGATTCTCTGCGCGGAAAAGAGCGACACTGTTGCCCGCTATTCCGTACTCAACGACCGTAAACAGATTTTTGCTTCGAAATACCTGCCAAACCTGCCCAGCGAAGAACAACTACGGCTGGAAATCAACAGGGAGCGCCGGTTGATCGAGCAAGCGATGGAGGAGCGACGGGGATTGCCGGAAGGGGGAGCATCATGAGTAAGGAGTTCTTTCCACAACGCCCGGAATCGCGGCCCACAATCTATTCTTACGAAGATACCCATCCGCAGTATGCGGGACTCCTCAAAGTCGGCTATACGACTGTGGATGCGCAAAGCCGTGTTGCCCAGCAATATCCGACATTACGGCCGGGCACGCCGCCGTACCGGATCGTTGTGGAAGAGTCCGCCATGCGCGGCGACGGGACAGTTTTCACCGACCATGATGTGCATCGAATGCTCCGGATTAACGGGATCAAAAACCCACGGGGCGAGTGGTTCCAATGCACGGTTGCCCAAGTGAAGGCGGCGATCATCGCCGTGCGCTCCGGTCAACTGAACGAGGAAAGCCGGTCGCTTGATTTCAAAATGAGACCGGAACAAAGATCGGCAGTCGAGAAGACGGCTGCCTATTTCGCCAGTTGGTGCAAGGATAAAAATAACAAAAACAAGCCACCGCACTTTCTCTGGAACGCCAAAATGCGTTTTGGGAAGACATTTGCCGCCTACCAGTTGGCGAAAAAAATGGGCTGGCGAAAGGTGCTGGTTCTGACCTTCAAACCGGCGGTGCAAAGCGCATGGGAAGAGGACTTGAAATGTCATGTGGACTTCAAGGGCTGGCAATTCATCAAACCCGGAGGCATGACTTATGAGCAGGCAGACAAGAAACGACCGTTAGTTTGTTTCGGGTCGTTTCAGGACTATCTGGGCCGGAATCCCAGCACGGGGGGAATCAAGACAAAGAACGAATGGGTACACACGACCAACTGGGATTGTGTAATTCTGGACGAATATCATTATGGCGCATGGCGGGAAAACGCAAAGGAACTCTTTGAGGCGGAGGATGAAAAGGAGGTTGCATTCGGCGTAGGACAAGGTGCTGAATTCCTGAAAGAGCGGGATGAAGAGATCGGAGATATCATGCCGATTACTACGAACGGCTATCTCTATCTGTCCGGTACGCCGTTCCGGGCCATCGCGTCCGGAGAGTTTATCGAAGAGCAAATCTTCAACTGGACCTATTCCGACGAGCAGCGGGCCAAACAGGACTGGAAAGGTCTTAACAATCCCTACGCCGCATTGCCCCGGATGGTGCTTTTGACCTACCAACTGCCGGACGCAATCCGGGAAATCGCCATGCAAGGCGAGTTCAACGAGTTCGATTTGAACGTGTTCTTTTCCGCTGAGGGCATTGGCAACAAGGCGATGTTTAAGTATTCGGACGACGTTCAGAAGTGGCTGGATTTGATTCGCGGCGCATTTATGCCGACCAGTGTTGACAATTTGAAACTCGGGGCGCAGAAGCCGCCAATGCCGTTTTCCGATGTCCGGCTCTTGAATGTCCTTTCGCACACATTCTGGTTTCTGCCAAGCGTGGCGGCATGTCACGCTATGCGCAACCTGCTGGCGAAGAGGCAAAACCGGTTCTACCACGATTACAAGATTATCGTTGCAGCGGGCAGCGCCGCCGGAATTGGTGTGGCTGCTTTGCCTCCGGTTCTGGAAATCATGGACGATCCCCTTATGACAAAAACCATCACCCTGTCTTGCGGCAAATTGACCACGGGGGTAACGGTGAAGCCGTGGACGGGCATTCTCATGCTGCGCAACTCCTCTACCCCGGAAACATATTTTCAGGCAGCCTTCCGCGTGCAGTCGCCCTGGACGGTACGCAATCCCGACGGGGCATCGCCGAACGCGGAACAGATTATCAAAGAGGAATGCTATGTCTTTGACTTCGCTCCGGATCGCGCTTTACGGCAGATCGCCGACTATAGTTGCCGGTTAAATGTGAATGAGGCGAACCCAGAAAAGAAGGTGGAAGAGTTCATCAGCTTCCTGCCGGTTCTGGCCTACGACGGCAGTTCCATGAAACAAATTGACGCAGCCGGCATTCTCGACATGGCGATGAGCGGAACAACGGCCACCTTATTGGCGCGGCGCTGGGAAAGCGCATTGCTGGTGAATGTGGACAATGATACTTTACGTCGCCTGATGGCCGACAAGAAGGCCATGGAAGCCCTCATGAGCATCGAAGGTTTCCGTAATCTCAATCAGGACATCGAGACGATCATCAACAAGTCGGAAACCGTGAAGAAGGCCCGCAAGGAAGCTAACGACGATGAGTTATCCGCAAGCGAAAAGAGAGAACTGACCGCAGAGGAGAAAGAGTACAAGAGCAAACGTAAGGAAATTCAGGAGAAGCTCATCAAGTTCGCCACGCGGATTCCGATTTTCATGTATTTGACCGATTACCGCGAGCGGACGCTGAAAGATGTGATCACGCAACTGGAGCCGGGTTTGTTCAAGAAGGTTACGGGGCTGACAGTAAAGGACTTCGAATTACTCGTCAGTCTGGGTGTCTTCAACAGCAGTCTGATGAACGACGCGGTTTATAAGTTTAAACGATACGAGGACGCCAGCTTGAGTTATACCGGGATCAACAAGCACGAAGGCGAAGACATGGGCCTGTACGATACGGTCATCACCCGCACAGACGCGCAGAAGATCTTCGAAAACGTTTCCGCCGGGGAGAACTACGGAAGATAAAGCAATGACAATCACTTGCAGTGGACAGGGATAAGTCGTGCTTAGCCTGCAAAGCAGTTCCGGCTTAGCTTGTCGTTATTTCGATACGCCATAGAAAGATGGATAGCGAAAGGAGAAAAAGTGATGGGCGCGCTTGAAAAAATTGAAAAGGCGGAAATAAGGGATTTGCTGGGAAAGGGGTGGCTAACCCATGACGGCATGTGGTTTTACAGCACGTACCTTGAATGCGGGATAGAAAAAGCCAACCAATTAAACAAAGCAGCGATAAAATCCATGGCGCCCTTTGAGATGGATAGAATGAAAAGGATTCTGGGAATCGTCCAGGAAGACTTGGGGAATTTTGATCAACTTTTTCAATTCATGCGCTCAGCTCTGGAATTGACGTTACCTGAATCGGTTTTTAAAAACTTTCACCTCACCCCTTTTGCCGAAAATTTCATGCACTGGAAATGGAATGATATGAAATGCTTTGCTTACACAGGAATGAAACAGATTGGACTCATCGATGGATACCATTGCGGTGTCATATACAGAGTGGAATGCTGGCTCGATGCATTGGGGGTCAAATATGCGACACAGCCTGCCATTGAAGGGTGTCTCATGCATGAAAAAGGAGTATGCGAAGGGGATATTCAAATTTTTCTTTTAAAAGGGAAGAAAAATTACAAGCAGAATCAGTAGCCACTTTCTGCACCTGGAAGGTGATCCGCTGTCATTCAACGCCTTCAGGTGTAAAATACGATCGGCGGCAATCATGTAACGAGGTCTTCATGAAGCTGGATATCAAAAAAGACTGTGCGGGCGTGGACTGGAAGACCGTGTCCGAAACGTTGAAGCGCGTGGGGATGGCATTTTATGAACCCGAGTTGCACCGGAAAGCATTTGAAGCGAGCCACACCAAAGTTTTTATCTATAACGAGGATCAACTGATCGGTTTCGGCCGGGCGATCTCCGATGACGCCTATCAGGCTGCCGTCTATGACTGCGCGATTGTCCCTGAATTCCAGGGAAAGGGAATCGGGAAAATTTTAATGAACAACCTGCTGTCCCAGATCTCAAATTGCAATGTCATTTTGTATGCAGCGCCGGGGAAAGAGGGATTCTACCAGACGCATGGATTTAGAAAATTGAAGACGGGCATGGCGCTTTTTAAAAAAAGCGATTTGATGAAAAAGCATGGAATCACGGAATAAAGGACAGCATTCACTATTCCTATGCAGCAAAGGTCTTGACGAAAGACGCACAAAAAGGAGTGATTGAATGATTCAGGTTACACTGACCCCCGCCGGGGGAAAACGATTGATCGCCCGGGCTCTTGCCCGTCATGACGCCGTAAGGGCCGCCTTGGAATCCGGCACAATCGTCATGATCGCCGGAACGACGAACGGCTACGTGGCGGAGGAAATTCTGGCCGCTTGCGGAAACACCGAGGGCTTTTCCCGCCGGCGCTTCTTCCGCGGGATTACGCTGCCGCCCTATCAGGAGACAACGGCAGCGGGCCGCCTGCCGGACGAAAGCGCATTTCCGGGAGATGTGGTGATTGAAAAAGGAAAATGGCTCACCGGTAAGACCGTGTTTGATGTGGTTGACGGGTTGAAAGAAGGCGACGTAATTCTGAAGGGCGCCAACGCGGTGGACCTTGCGCGAAGACAGGCCGCGATCCTGATCGGACATCCGAAAGGCGGAACGATCGGGGCTGCGCTGCAAGCGGTTGTCGGAAGGCGTGTGCGCCTCATTCTGCCGGTGGGACTGGAGAAGCGCGTTCCCGGCAATTTGCATGATATCGCAGCGCGTCTGAATGAACCGGGTGCCCTCGGATGCCGTATGCTTCCCGTTTCGGGCGAAGTCATAACGGAAATAGAAGCCCTGGCGATCCTCACCGGCGTTCAGGCGCATCTGGTTGCCGCGGGAGGCGTTTGCGGCGCGGAGGGTTCCGTGTGGCTTGCCGTTTCCGGCACACCGGAGCAGGAAAAAGCAGCCTGGAATGCTGTGGCGCGGGCCGGCGAGGAACGCCCCTTCACTTTGTAACCGACACATCGCTTGAGATTTAAGAATTTCATCTCTGGAAACGTGATGGATCAAAAACGCAAACCCGCAAATCTGATCTACGGACTTGATGATCCCGTCCCGCTGCCGATTCGTCTGCTGCTAGGTTTGCAGCACAGTTTTCACGTCACGACGGCCCTGATCTTTGCCATCATCGTGCTTCAGGGCATGGGTGCATCGGCTGGGCAGGCGGGGTTTTTTATCAGCATGTCGCTTCTGGCCGGCGGGATCGCGGTCATCCTTCAGGCCCTGAACAGAAAGGGCGTCGGGTCCGGTTATTTTGCGCCTTCCGTCTGCGAACCCGCCTATATCTCCGCGTCCGTGATGGCCGCCAAAATCGGCGGTCTGCCGCTGGTGCTGGGGATGACCGCGCTCAGCGGCGTTTTTGAAATGATCCTTTCGCGCGTCGTTCACCGTCTGCGCAGAATCTTTACGCCCGAAGTCATGGGGCTGGTCGTAACGATGGTGGGCATATCGGTCATTCCGGTGGCGACAAAAAACTTTCTGGGAATCGCCGGAGGAGAGGGAGCTGCGATCAACCCGAACGTCCTGGTCGTTTCCCTGATTACGCTGGGAACCATGGTGGCGATCACGGTATGGAGCAAGGGCAAGCTTCGCCTGTTTTCCGTCATCATCGGCATGGTGACAGGGTACATCGTTTCATACCTGACCGGCCTTCTGCCCGAGGCGCATTTTAAGCAGATTCTGGACAAACCCCTTTTGGCCGCGCCGGATTGGTCCATGCTGGGCTGGTCGTTCGACGCCTCGCTGATCATCCCCTTTCTGATCGCCAGCCTCTGCACGTCGGTAAAGACGATCGGGAATCTGACGACCTGCCAGAAGATCAACGACGCGGAGTGGAAGCGGCCCGACATGCCCAGCCTCAAGAAGGGCCTGCTGGCGGACGGCATGAGCGTCAGTCTCAGCGGCGTTCTGGGAGGCATGGGGCAGTCCACGGCCTCCAGCAACATCGGGCTGTCACTGGGAACCGGCGCCACCAGCCGTTCGATTGCGTTCACCACGGGCGGAATTCTGATTCTGCTCGCCTTCCTGCCGCGGTTTGCCGAGGTTTTCGTGGTCATGCCGCAGCCGGTGATGGGAGCAACCCCTCTTTTTGCCGTCTGCTTCATTATCTTCACCGGCCTTCAGATCATGATGTCGAGGATGATGGATGCCCGGAAGATTTTTATTCTGGGGATCTCGATGATTTTCGGTTTGAGCGTCACGGCTCTGCTGGACGTGTACAGCCGGATCGGGATTTCCTGGCTTCGCCCGATTTTCGGTTCGTCGCTTTATCTTTCCACGCTGCTGGCCATCGGGCTCACAATCCTTTTTCAAATCGGCCTCAAGAAAAAAACGGTCTCGACCCTGGAGTTGGACAAAACCAGGTATGAGGAGCTTGCGGATCTTATGGAAAAGCAGGGCGGCCTCTGGGGCGCAAGGCCCGCCGTGATCACGCAGGCCACGCACGCGCTGAACGAACTCCTGGAGCTGATGGCCGCCCTTGAGCTGACGCAAAAGCCCGTGCGTCTGGAAATGATGTTTGACGAATTCAACCTGGATCTGACTCTGCAGTACGAAGGAAAACCGCTCGCGCTCACCGGGGATTACGTTGAGCCTCTCTCGGTGGATGCGGATGTTTCGATCGCGCAGCTCTCTCTGCGCTTAATACGGAAAGACGCCGACGCAATCACTGTTTCGGAAAAAGACGGCCGGTCAAGGATTGTTCTGCACTTCGAACATTAATATCGGTATTGGCGCAAAACAGGTTTCCAGCAATGGGGCGCCGGTTAGTCCCGTTCAAAGGTGATGCCGTATTTTTCCAGCTTGCGTTCGAACGTGGGGCGGGAAATGCCGAGCGTCTCGCAGATTTCCCCCTTGTTCTTGCTGGTTTCCTTGATGATCTTGCGAATGTAACGTTCTTCAATCTGATCCAGCGTCAAAAATTTGCCCGGCTCTTCCGGCGTGAACACCTCCCCGGTCGTGTCTTTCTTATCCGGGAGCGCCTCATAATCCTTGCCCAGCTCCGGAAAATCTCCGACGCCCAGCACCTGGCCTTTGGCGATGACGCACGCCCGGACCAGCAGATTCTCCAGCTCGCGAACGTTTCCCGGCCAGGGATACGTCATAAACTTCTCCATCATTTCGCCGGAAACGCCGATGATTTTTTTATGCAGATCCAGATTGATTTTCGAAAGCAGGTAATCAATCAAAGGCGGAATGTCCTGGCGCCGGCTGCGAAGCGGCGGCAGGTGGATGGAAACAATGTTCAGACGGTAAAACAGGTCATCCCGGAATTTCCCCTCCTTGACCATCGCCCGCAGGTCTTTATTCGTGGCGGCCATGATGCGGGCATTGACCTTCACCCTGTCCTTGCCCCCGACGCGCTCGAATTCCATCTCCTGCAGAACGCGCAAAAGCTTCGCCTGGAGATTCACCGACATCTCGCTGATTTCGTCGAGGAACACGGTGCCGAACCGGGCCAGCTCGAACTTGCCCAGCTTGCGCGCGATGGCGCCGGTAAAGGACCCCTTTTCGTGGCCGAACAACTCCGATTCCAGAAGCGTCTCCACGATGGCGGAGCAGTTCACGGCGATAAACGGTTCGTCCGGAGAAGTGTTGTTGTGAATCACCTTGGCGATCAATTCCTTGCCGGTGCCGCTTTCTCCGTAAATCAGCACCGTCGTTCGGCTCTGGGATACGGTGCCGATCGTCTTGAAAATTTCCCGCATCTCGTTGCCGGTCCCGATGATGTCCCCCACCCGGAAACTGCGCGACGGCTCCATCAGCAGCCCGTCGATTTTCTTCTCCATCTCCAGGGATTTCAGGGCTTTCCGGATGGCCAGATCCAATTCGTCCACGTTGACCGGCTTGTGAATATAGTCAAAGGCGCCGCCCTTCATGGCGTTGATCGTCGTTTCCATGTCGTGGAAAGCGGTGATCATGATCACCTTGACGTTTTCATTTTCTTCCTTGAGGTCTTCCAGGACGGCGAACCCGTCCACGTCCGGCAGGCGAATGTCCAGAATGACCACGTCCGAAGGCTCCTGGACGTATTTGTTCAGTCCGTCGGTGCCGGTCAGCGCCGTCCGGACGCTGTATCCCTCTTCGGTTAAATACAAATCCAGCGTTTCCGCAATGGATGCATCGTCATCAATCACCAGAATACTTGCCATAGTCATAACCTTCGCTGCCTGCGCCGCGGCGCGCTTTCTTTCGGAGTTTCAGTCCCCTCTTCGAAAACGATCCGTCATTTATTGCAGGGTAATGTCACGCAAACTTTCGTGCCCTTGCCTTTCTCGCTGATGATCTCCAGCTTCCCCTGGTGCACTTCCACGATCTTCAGGACCTGCGACAGGCCGAGGCCCGTCCCGTATTTCTTCTTTGTGAAAAACGGATTATACAGATGGGGCATGTCCGCATCGTCGATGCCGCAGCCATCGTCTTCCACGACCACCAGCACGGAAGGCGGCCGGGATCCGATGCTGCGGGCGTAAATGTGAATGTGGCCGCCGTCCTCCATCGCCTCCACCGCGTTGCGGATGATGTTGACGAAAGCGTCCGTAATCATCGCCACATCCACGTTCACCGCGGGAACATCCCGGGTGTCCTGGGTAACATTAATTTTTTTATCCTGAATAATGTGCTCGGAGAGAGCCGCCGCCTGGTCCAGGACTTTCGCAAGATCGACCGATTCGATTTTGGGCTCCATCGGTTTGGCAAACACCAGAACGTTGTTCACCAGCTCTTCGAGGTGCTCGACTTCCTTTTGCGCGATTTTGAAGCGTTTCAGATCGTTGCCTTCGGGCTTGATGCGTTTTTCCAGAATCTGGAGGCTCATCTTGATGGACGAGAGCGGATTGCGGATTTCATGGGCAATGCCGGCGGAAAGCTGCCCCAGCGCCGCGAGCTTCTGGCTGTCGTAAAGCTTCTTTTCCAGGTTCTTGAACTCGGTAATGTCTCTCTGCACCAGGATGTAATGGTCGCTCCCGATCACCGGGGACGTCGTCACCATTAAATTAACCTTGCGCCCGTCCTGGGCCACCGTTTCAATCTCATAGGGGGAGTAGTTTCCCCGCTTGGCGTCTTCCCACTTGGAAACGACAAAATCCGCGTTCTCCGGCGCGACAAATTCCAGAAAATGCCTTCCACGAAATTCATTTTTGGGTTTCTTCAGCCCCCAACTGATAAAGTTGATGACGCCGTCCTTGTCCAGCTCATAGATTTTATCCGGCAGGCTTTTCACAATGGACTGCATGTAATTCAGCAGGCCTTCGATCTCTTTGCGGAGCTCGATGTTCTCCGAGAGTTCATTCTGCAGCGTCTCGGCGTATTCCTGCAGGCTGCGCGTCAGCTCCTGCTCGCGGGAGATGTCCTGAAGCGTTTCAATCGCCGCGATGATGTTCCCATCCTCGTCATAAATCGGCGCCGCGAGAAAATACATGTACCGGCTGCGGCCGCCGAGGTTTTCGTAATAATCGTAGGCTTCATAGGCGCCCAGCACCTTTTCCGATTTTTTGACTTTTTTGGCGCTGTAGTACTTGTTGAGCGCGTCGATGTCGCTGTCGATGATCAAGTCGGCCACCATGGGCCTTTTGACGGGGTAAAACGCCCGGTAATGACCGTCCGTCCCCAGCGTGTCTTCCGCCGACTGCCCGGTCAGCTCCACGCAGGCCCTGTTCCACAGAATCACCTGATGCTGTTTGTTGATCACGAAGCTGGGAATGGGCGATCCTTCGATGATGCCTTCAATCGTTTTCTTTTCCCGAAGCAGTTTCTCCTGCCAGGTCTCACGCTCCTTCAGCCGCTCCTGCACCTCCCGCATCCGCAATCGCCTTCCCTCCCGGAACGCGTAAAAGATGCCGGCGACCACCAGGATCAGCATCAGCAGAAATGCGCTGAACATCGTGTAAAGAAAAGTCGTGCGCACGGGAGCGACGACCTCGGCGTAGGGAGCGCTCACCATGACGGACCAGCTGTTCCCGGCAACCTGAAACGGATAGTAGGCAATAACGCTTCTTTCCAAAGCGCCGCTTTGCCGTAAAACCCTCGCGTCAATGAGTCTTCCTCCTGCCGGCGAAAGGGTGATTGCGTTTCCCCGGCTGTCCCGGACTAGATCACCGGTGTTCTTGCCGATGTAGGGCGAATTCGGATGCAGGACAATCCGCCCCCGGTCATCGATCAGCCAAAGGTCTCCCAGCCGGTTTTCCTGAATTTGCCTTTCTCCGGCATGGACCAGCGCGGCCAGTGAAAAGGACACCATCCACGCGCCGTCAAAAATATTGCGGTCGCGCCAGATGGGATTCCCCCATATTAAATACCAATCCTGTCTGGAAGCCGGGGCGCCGCCTGCGCGAACATCGGACAGGGCCAGACTTAAATATTGCCGTTTCTGATTTTTCAGGATCCGGAAATGGGGGATCAGGTTGACGCGGGGCAGCGCCTCCTGCGACAGAACGCGCCGGACGCCCTCCCGGGCGTCAAACACCAGCACGGCGTCGATCGTTTTTCCCCAAACGGAATAAAGGATTTCGATTTCCCGGTGATCTTTCGGCGACAGAATTTTTCCGTTGGGATCAAAGTAGGAGAACAGAGCGACGTTTCTTTCAACCTGCGAAAGAATTTCCGTCATGCGGGCGGAGGCGTTTTGAGCGGACGCCAACTGCTGGCGGCTGAACAAATCCGCCATTTCCTTTTCCCGCGCGTTGTTCACGGTCAGAGCCAACAGAAGGATCAGCAGAATAACAATGAGGCTGGTCAACCAGATGCGCAGACTGAACGCCTGGCGCAGAAATCGGTATGAGTTTCTCAGCAATGCCACTGAATCTTAATTTTCCTTTTGTTTTTCTTTTTGAGACTGCCACAAACCGTACAAAACATAAACCAGAACCGCCGCCGTGAGCGAGATCAGCAGTTTTGCCAGGCCGCTTTCAATTTTTAAAAGGTAAGAACACACCAGCCAGATAATCGGGTACGTAACTACGGTTAAAAGCTCCTGCATAACGATCCTTTGTCATTCGTAATGATGTCCCATGATTTGGCACAGGTTTGGGCATCGTAACGACATTGATCCAAAATTTCAACTGAAATATCAGAAAACGTTTTTCACCCCGATTTGCAAAAGGCGTCTCTCCCTTCACGCTACAGCCCGTTTAATGTTTTATGGCAGGCCATTGAACAAAACATTAAACGACGCGCTGAAACGCACCCTCTTGCGCGACCCGCCGGAAAACCAAAGTCATTCCCCCCTGCGTTCTTTCGCGCCGGCGCCGAACCCAAACGAACAGAAATTTCAATGCATTGAACAGCCCGCCGAAACGGACGGGCGCCGCCCGCGCCGCGGCAAAAAACAAATTTTCTCAATTGAAACCATGGCACATCTCATGCATTAGCGTCGAGCCGATTGATGTTAATTCTTCTTTGCGCAGCAATGATTAATGTGTTATGCAGCGCAAAAAAGAAACAAATAAACCATTTGTCATGAAAGGAGTCAGATAATGTCACACAAACACGGAAAAACAATTTTAACGGTCTTCACATCGGTAGCGGCTCTGCTGCTTTCGAGCCAGTTTGCCTTCGCGGCGGATGCGATTCCGGTGGGCGGAGAATCCTACATTAAAGTGATCTTTGTCGTCGGCGCCATGATCGGCGCGGGTCTTGCCATCGGTCTTGGCGCCATCGGCGCGGGCGCGGGCATCGGCAACGCGGCAAACGGCGCCTGCCAGGCAGTGGGAAGAAACCCCGGCGTTCAGGGCAAAATCATGATGGTGATGCTGGTCGGCATGGCCATGGCCGAATCGATCGCCATTTACGCTCTGGTTATCGCACTGATCTTATTGTACGCCAACCCCTTCAAGCCTTTCTTCTTGGGTTAATGCTATTGAGAAGTTCACTACAAAATTAACCAAGGTTAGGGGGAAATTATAATGTCACAATCTAAAGATAAGAAGTCATTACCTGTTGCAGGCGTATTCTTCCTGCTTATTGTAATCCCCTTATCACTGATGGCGTTTTTAATCGCTAACGGCATGTTTAAACTGGGGGTTACCATAAAAGAAAGGGCCGTTAACGTTCTGGATGTCAAATCCCAGGAAGATATTAAAGCAAGGGCCATCAACACTGCAAATCAGGTTGCCAACTTACTCATGGAAAGCAAGAAGGATTTGCAGGTCGCAACCATTATTCCCTCGACAGAATCCGTCTACAAGCAGTTTATTGCTGAAAATAAAGCACCGCTCTGGGTCAAGAAAGACGGCAAGGTCCAGCAGGTGCTGACACCGCTGTACAAGGAAATGTCCCTGATCGACAAAAACGGCAACGAAAGAATTAAAATTGCCGACGGTCAGGCGGTGCCGGCGGGAAAACTGGTTGACGTGAGCAAGCCGGCCAATACCACCTATAAAAATGAAGATTATTTCGTCCGAACAAAAAATCTGAACCGGGGCGAAGTGTACGTTTCTCCGGTTACCGGCTGGTATGTGAATAAAGCGGCCTTCGATAAGGGAGAACGATTCAACGGTGTTGTCCGTTTTGCAACACCGGTTTTCAATCAGGAAGGTTTTTCCGGGATCATCGTGCTGTCCCTGGACTACCGTCACCTGGGCCAGATCACCGACCAGCTCATTCCCACGCAGGCGGAGCGGGTGTTTGAAACGGAAGCATCCTCCGGCAATTACGCGTACATGTTCGATTACCGCGGCAACGCGATCGCGCATCCGAACGATTACCATATCGTAGGCCTGAATCCGGACGGAACGCCGGTTCCGATCATCACGCAGCAAAACGTGAAAGAACTGACGGATAAGGGCGCCGATGCCTTGAACATTATTCAGGCCGGTTTCCTGGATCCCAATTTAACGGCTCTCGCGAAAGAGACGGCGGAAGGCAAAACGGGGATCAAGGCGTATAAATTATTCGGGATGACCAAGTTTGTCGCCTATGCGCCGATCAAGTTTTACGCGTCAAACATTCCTGAGCCCGCCGGTTTTGGATGGGTCTGTCTGGGGGTCGAAGTCGAGAAGTACAACGAAGCGGCCATGAAGGTCTCTCAGAACATCGAGAAGGAATCCAAGGCATGGACGGCAACGGTCATTCTGGTGCTCATCGTGGCCATGGTGATCCTGTTCTTCATCATGCTGATTCTGGTTCGCGGAATTTCCCGCTCCATTCAGTCGGAAGTTCCGGAAGGTTCCGAAGGGGATTTGTCGGGGCTGAATGATGACGACGATGAAGACAAATAAGCAGCGTTGATTCATGAAAAAAAAGGCCGAATTTCGATTCGGCCTTTTTTATTGATGTCGGCCTGGATGAATTTTCCGGAAGAGGTTTTATAAATCCGGTCCACAAGGAGATTCGAATGGATGCCTTTTTAAAGCTTTTCCCCTTTCTGCACCTGGTGGTACTGGCGGCGGGCGGCATTCTCCTGTTTGCCGTAAAAAGAAAATATCCCAAAGTCCGCAATGCCGAGTTGATTACGGTCTTCATTCTCTTTTTGATTCTGGTCGCACTCTTTACGGAGACGGGGCTGGATTGGATCAAACGGCTGATGAGCCTTATCCAGGTCTAGCCGCCGTGAGCAGGCGCTTCGCCTTTATCACGGGGCGGTTCCAGTCAGAACAGGCAGGCACGGAGAAAATCGTAAGCCGAGTTCTGTTCCGCGGTCCGGTTGCCCTCGCCGCGGCGATGATCATTCATCTGGGACGGCAGTTGCCTGCCGCCTCTAGCGACACTACCCGAGAACATCAGGCGGGCCGCCCTTAAACGTTCTCCTATTTGGTCTTGCTCCGGATGGGGTTTACCATGCCTTTTCCGTCACCGGAAAAGCGGTGAGCTCTTACCTCGCC
>Ga0116149_1001009_pt1 | contig 35767 bp, 25 predicted proteins | sample AD_UKC057_MetaG_FD_89787 | JGI IMG/M metagenome (GOLD analysis project Ga0116149, IMG submission 89787) | Active sludge microbial communities of municipal wastewater-treating anaerobic digesters from USA - AD_UKC057_MetaG | ecosystem: Engineered > Bioreactor > Anaerobic > Digestate | place: USA...
CCAAAACGGCAAACGTGGCACACATCCTCGCGATGGAAGCCGGATTCATGAACCCACCCTCGTGTTCGAGCATTCGAGCAGCCCGCCGCATCCAACTGACGCCGGGAAGAGAAGCAAAGCCTATCAGAATCACCCACGCCCTTCCAGGAGCGGAAAAACGAGGATTGACACAGGCGGAGCGTAGACGTGTCTGCCCCTGTTCCCCGACCCTGGACGACATGCAACCGGCGGCCCGGATGTGGATATAATGTCTCCCAGGTTTTGGGGTGGCGGGCGGTCAGCACCTGATGCGCGAAGGGCGTATCAACTAAGGAAGGGGACTCCTATGGCAATCAGGTCGAGCATCAAGACGGCCGTGACGGGCGCGCTGCTGTGCCTGGCTTCGACGGCTCTCGCGCAAGGCTGGCAGGGACTGTCTCAGAAAGAGTTCATAAACTCGATCGGCATGAAATTCGTGCGCATCGAGCCGGGCACGTTCACGATGGGGACGCCCGAGGACGCCATCTTGCCCGACGCGCTGACCACGGACCTGGTAAAGGAGAAGCCAGGCCCGATGCCGCAGCGCATCCATGGCGACTTCGACGAGCACCCTGCCCATTCCGTCGAGATTACGCAGGCGTTCTACCTGGCCGTGATGGAAGTCACAAACGGACAGTTCGAACAATTTGATTTCACTCATGGCAGGTACCGCGGGAATCAAGGATTCTCATGCATGGACAACGAGGCCGTTGTGTTTGTTTCATGGTTTGACGCCGCGGCCTTTTGCGAGTGGCTTTCCGAGAAAGAGGGCCTCCCCTACCGCCTTCCCACCGAAGCAGAGTGGGAATACGCCTGCCGGGCAGGCTCACAAAGGCCATTCCATACTGGCGACGCCTTGCCTGACGTTTTCCACAAAAACGTGTTCGAATCATGGCATCCGGACCCGGATCCTTCACGCATAACAGAGAAATTCCGTTACCCCGAACGCCGTTACAAGGACAACATCGTTCTGCTGGACGTCGGAATGACTCCGCCCAACGCGTGGGGATTGTACGACATGCACGGAAACGTCGAGGAGTGGTGCGTGGACTGGTACGGGCCCTATTTGCCGGGACCCCAAAAGGACCCCGTGGGGTATGCTGAAGGCGAATTCCGCGTCACCCGCGGCGGCAGCCACTCGACGGAACTGTACTTCCTGCGTTCCGCCAACCGGATGGGCACCGTGCCCGAGGACCGGTCCTGGCTCATCGGATTCCGCGTAGCGATCGGCCCCGTGCCTGGCACAAAGCCGCTCCCGCAGCCGGAGCCGCCCGCATGCCAGCGCGGCGTCAACCAGACCATACTCGCGGATCTCGCCCAGGGTCCGGAACCCGCACAGCCCTATTTCGAGGGGCCTCGCCCGTTCGTGCGAATCATCCCCGATGCCCACGGACCGCTTTTCATTGACCACAACCACGATCCGGCGATCGCGCCGTGTCCCAACGGCGACCTGCTGGCCATCTGGTATACCACCAGCCGCGAAAAAGGCCGCGAACTCTGCCTTGCGGGGAGCCGCCTGCGGCACGGCCAGAAAGAGTGGGAACCGGCATCGCTATTCTGGCTCGCGCCCGACCGCAACCTTCACGCGCCCTCCCTGTGGCTCGACAAACAGAGCGGCGTGCTCTACCAGTTCGTCGGCCTTTCCGCCGCGGCCACCTGGGGCAACCTGGCGGCAGCCATGCGGACCTCGAACGACAGCGGCGCCACATGGTCCAAGGCGCGGCTCATCGCGTCCGAACACGGCCTGAGGCATCAGATGTCCGAGCCGGTCATCCGCACCCGCGACGGCGCGCTCCTCGTGGCGTGCGACGCCACCGACGTGGACGGCACCTCGTTGCTCACCAGCCGCGACGGCGAACAAACATGGACCGACTCCGGCGGCGTGATCCGAGGCGTTCATGGCGGTGTGGTCGAGTTGGATGACGGGCGCCTGTTCGGTCTCGGCCGCGGCAACGACATCGACGGACACATGCCCGCGAGTCGTTCGTCGGACTTGGGAAAAACGTGGACCTACGCCCCCAGCCCATTCCAGCCCATCGGTGGAGGACAACGCCTCGTGCTGCTCCGGCTCCAAGAAGGACCGATCCTGCTTGTCTCCTTCGCGAAAGACGTCGAGATGTTCGATGGCTCCGGCAACAAGAGCCTCTGTTCCGGGATGTTTGCCGCGCTCAGTCTCGATGACGCTGAGACCTGGCCCGTGATGCGCCTGGTGACGCCTGGCGGAGCGCCGTGTGAGACGGGAACCACCAACAACGCGCCGTTCACCTTGAGCGACACCTCGGCAGAACCGCGGGGCTACCTCGCCGGCTGCCAAGGCCTCGATGGCGTAATCCATATCATCAGCAGTTACCAGCACTACTCTTTCAACCTGGCGTGGCTCACCGCGACCCAGGATACCTGGCCGTAATCGGCGGCCTTGACATGATCAGACGCCCGTGTCTGCTTCCTGCATGCGCTCCGGGGTCAAGGATTCGAAGCCCATTTCACCATGGAGGCCACGCAACGGAAATGCTGTCTCCGCCTTGATTCCGGGAAACCCGTTGCACATGATCTGAGTGTTATCCGCAAGAATGCAACGCACAGGGCACCGACAGTTCAAGAAACGCAGGGGCGACCCAATGATTACCCGAAGGACCTTCCTTGGCGCGTCCGCCTTCGCGGCTTCCTTTGCCAACGGCTGTGCGCGTACCCCACATGGCGCCCGCGTCCGGCCGCTGCGTTACCTTGGCTGGCAGGTGGGCCTGACCTACCAGAGCATGACGCCGGCCGGTCTGGATCGCGACTATCTCCTCCGCCTCCTCGACGAGATGGCCGTGAACCGCATGAATCTGCTCAGCCTCATGATGCAAAGCTACGGCTACTTCGACCCCGCCCACGACGGCTACGCCTGGCCGGTGCGGAATCCACGCCTGCTGCCTTACCAAGACCCCAACGCCGTCAACGCCCGGCCAGGCAGGGAATTCGTCCGCGATATCATCGAGGAGGCAGCCGGACGCCGCATCGAGATTCAACTGTTTCTGAACTGGGGTATATGGAATCCCGATTTTGTCAATGCGGCGTACCCCCAAGCGTGCCTCCAAACGAGAGAAGACGGCGCCCCAGCCGGCTGGCTGCACTGTCCTGACGCCCCCGGCGCATGGCAATTGGGTCTCGACGAGGCGGCCGACCTCCTGACGTTCTATGATCACGCCAACGTCACCGGCTACGCGTTCGAGCGCATCAGCTATGCGGGAACGTCAACCTGTTACTGTCCCTACACGCGCAGCGCCTTTCATGCGTCAACAGGAACCTTCTTCGACAGTGCGGGAATGGCTCAACGCGAAGCATGGAAAACCGAGCGGATTTCCCGGTATCTCGCCGAGTTCTCGGCGCACCTCAGGAATCTTCGGCCGGGGATCGCGGTCGGCCTCCACACGCAATGCGCCCGAGGATGGGGTCACGACCCGAAACGCCTTGCCAGCTGCGGCATTGACTGCGTGTTCCCTCATACGATCCAGTTCCCCACCACGCGGCCAGAACTGTATGCGATGCTTGACCTCCTCGCGCCCAATCCGTGCATCCTTCATTTCTGTACGCGCGACAAGCGTCCCGAGAACTACAAACTCTGGCTCAAGACACCCGAGATCATCGATGAGGTACTGGGATGGATTCACGACTATCCGGGCGACAATGTCACGGGCATTTTGTTTTTCAACGAACCCGCTACATCGCCCGCCAACAAGCAAGCGGTCTATCGAGGCATCCGCCGGTTCACTTGATCCATTTTCCTCGAGTGTTTTGGTAGCCGCCGAGTCTGTTGGCTTCAGAAGCCAAAGACGGCGCCGCTCGCCTCGAGTCTCACCATGCCCTCGCTGCGCGTGGGCGCGACAATTCCCCCTTCGCCGAACTCGTTCCACGCGTAGCTGGTGAAGGCCCTCCGTCCGGGAAGACCGAAGACGGCCGGCGAGCCGGGCGGAGATTCCAGATGGAAGATGATTGCAGAACTTGGCCATGAACCGCATGCGGAGGCTTTCGTGTAATGCGATGGCATTCGTGACACCCCGCCCGAGAGAACCGGCGTGCAGGAAACGGTCACGGAGACCAAGGGCTCACTGCCTGCCGGTGCTCCCGAATCCCCCTTCGCCGCGGGAGGTGTCCTCCAATTCACTTACGACCACCCATTCTGTCCGCGTGACGGGCGCGATAATCATCTGGGCTATCCTGTCGCCGCGCTTGATGGTGTACGGTTCTCGCCCAAGGTTGGCAGCGATGATGCGGATTTCGCCCCGGTAGTCGGCATCAATGGTTCCGGGCGAGTTCAGAAGCGAGAGCCCGTGTTTGATCGCGAGCCCGCTTCGGGGGCGGATCTGGGCTTCATACCCCGGTGGCAACGCGATGCGCAGCCCCGTGGGAATCAGCCCCCGTTCGCCGGGTTGCAGCGTCACCGGACCGGGCACCGCCGCCCGCACATCCATGCCCGCTGCATGCTCGGTTTCGTATTGGGGCAACGGGATATCCTCCGTGCCCGGGTCGCGGCTGATCTGTACGCGCAAGAGCTCTGTCATAGCGGAATTTCCTTGAGATGCAGCGCATTCTTCGGGCCCAGAACCGTCAGCATGCAGCTTTGCGCCTGCAATATGGCATTGGCGAGTTCATGCACCTCCTCGGACGTAACAGCGTCGATTTTCGCAATGACCTCCTCAAGAGGCACAACGCGGCCATGGTACATATAGGATTTCGCCATGCGGCTCATCCGGTGAAACGTATCTTCGAGCGCCATGAGCAGGCTGCCCTTCAATTGTTCGCGATTGAGGCCGACCTCTTCGCTCGAGATGCGTTCGTCGCGAATCCTGCGGATCTCCTCGAAAGTCATCGAGAGAGCCCGGTCCAGGTTCTCGGGGGCCACCGCCGCGTACACGCCCAGCAAACCCGCCCGGTAGTAAGCGGACTGAAACGTGTAGATGGCATAGGACAGGCCCTCCTGCTCGCGTATCCGCTCGAACAGACGCGAGGTGCTGCCACCGCCGAGCGCGTTGCCGAGGATATCGTAGACGAAGCGAACCGGATCGTCCGTGGCTGGCCCGGGAAAGCCGATGCAATAGTGGCTTTGCGCAATCTTTCGCCTGCACGCGTCGATGCCGGTCCCGAAGGTTGGCGCATCGTAGGCTGGGACGACAGGCGTGTTTCCCGGCTTCAGCGGTGCAAAGGCCTTCTCGATGAGGTCCAGCGCCTCGTCCGCGTCGAGATTGCCCGCCACGGAAATGACCATGTTCTGCGGGTGGTACCAGCGGGCGTAATGCGCCCGAACATCCTCGAGCGTGATCCCGGAAACGGATTTGTGCGTCCCTGAGACAGGCGCGCCCAGCGAGTGCTTCGGAAACAGGTCGCTCACGAAGAGGTCATGAATGTAGTCCTCGGGCACATCTTCGTTCGAAGCGATCTCTTCGAGAACCACGTTGCGTTCCTTCTCGAAATCGAAGAATTGGGAATCGCAGATGATGTCCCCGAGGATCTCGGCCGCCGTAGCCAGATGCGTATCAAGAGTCTTTGCGTACACGCAGGTGTAATCGCGCGAGGTGTACGCATTGAGATGACCTCCCCGCGACTCGATGGCTTCCATCAACTGCCGGGTCGTGCGCGTCGATGTGCCTTTAAAAAACAAATGCTCAAGGAAATGGGAAATGCCGGTCAGATGGGGCAGTTCACAGGCCGAGCCGGTCTTGATCCAAACGCCCAGCGAAACAGACCGGACGTACGGCAGCCGCTCGGTCAGAAGCGTAACGCCGTTGGCGAGACTACGGGTCTGCTGGCCACCCTCCGCGCGGGGTAAAGATGTCTGTGCCATCGGTTCCTTGCAAGAACGATGGCGCTTCCACCTGGGAAGCGCCATCAGAGAGTTGATTACCTGCGCGGCCGCCCGCGAGAACCGCCGCGGTCTCTGTCGCGGCCGCCGCGGTCCCGGTCACGGCCGCCGCGGCCGCGATCCCTGTCTCCGCGTCCACGATCGCGCTCCTGGCCGCGCGACCGCTCCATTTCCGCCAATTCTTCTTCGCTGAGACGGCCCATTTCGGCATCGGCCTGGACTTTCGAGAGGTTGAGCCGTCCCATGTTGTCGATTTCGACGACCTTCACATTGATCTCGTCGCCGATGTTGACCGCGTCTTCAACGCGGTTGATGCGGCCCGGCGCCAATTCCGATATGTGCACGAGGCCTTCCTTGCCGCCCATGAAGCTCACGAACGCGCCGAAGTTCAGGATGCGGCTGACGGTTCCCGGGTAGATCATGCCAACTTCGGGTTCCGCCGTGATGCTGCGGATTATGGCAAGCGCTTCATCCGCGCTGTCCTTGTCCACCGAGGCCACGTGAATGGTGCCGTCGTCCTCGATGTTGATTTCCGCGCCGGTGCGCATCTGGATCCCGCGAACCACCTTGCCGCCGGGTCCGATAACGTCACGGATCTTCTCCACATCGATCTTGATGGTGTAGATTCGGGGCGCGTATTGCGAGACATCGGGGCGCGGCTCGGCCAGACACTCGAGCATCTTCTCGAGCACGTGCAGGCGCGCTTCGCGCGCCTGGGCGAGCGCCTGGCTCATCAGCTCGCGGCTGATACCCTTGATCTTCACGTCCATCTGGAACGCCGTAATGCCCTGGGAGGTTCCGCAGACTTTGAAATCCATGTCGCCGAGATGGTCTTCGACGCCGAGAATATCGGTGAGTACGCGCGCTTCGCTGCCTTCCTTGATCAGGCCCATGGCCACACCGGCGACCGGCGCGATGATGGGCACGCCGGCATCCATAAGACTCATCGTCCCCCCGCACACCGTGGCCATCGAGCTCGAGCCGTTGCTCTCCGTGATGTCCGACAATACGCGGATGGTATAGGGGAAATCGTCCTCTTCCGAAGCCAGTTCAGGGTCTTCTTCAGCCATAAACGGGAGAATGCCCGACAGGGCGCGCTCGGCCAGTTTACCGTGGCCGATTTCGCGGCGGCCCGGGCCGGCTATGCGGCGCACTTCGCCGACGGACCACGGCGGGAAGTTGTAGTGCAGCATGAAGCGCCGAAACTCCTCGCCGGTGAGCTCGTCGAGGCGCTGTTCGTCGCTGCGCGTGCCCAGGGTGGTGGTAACGAGCGCCTGGGTCTCGCCGCGCGTAAACAGGCACGAACCGTGGGCCCGCGGGAGTATGCCCACCTCGATCGAGATATCGCGCACCGTGGTCAGATCGCGGCCGTCGACGCGCGTGCTCGTTTCGATAACGGCCTGACGCATGAGGGATTTCTCGAGGTCGCTGAACGATTCGCGCACATCGCCCGCGACTTCCTCGAACTTCTCCTCGCCATACTCGGCGAGAAGCTTCTCTTCAAGGGCGTTTTCGATGGCGTCAACCGCCTCCTGGCGCTCGTGCTTCCCGGTGACCTTGAGGGCCGCTTTCAGCGATTCCCTGGCGAAGTTCTCGACATCGCTGATGATCCGCGGCTCGATTCCGGGCGCATCGAACGCCATCTTCTCGACACCCGCCTTGACGCGCAGTTCCTCGATGCACGCGCAGATTTTCTTGATCTCCGCGTGTCCCACCTCAAGCGCCTCGAGGAGCGTCTCCTCGGACACTTCGTCGGCGAGGCCTTCCACCATGATGATGGCGTCTTTCGTCCCCGCGATCACCAGATCGAGGGCGCTCGCCTCCATCTCACTTGTCATGAGAGGATTGATCACGAGTTTCTCGTCAACCATGCCGATACGGACCGCTCCGATCGGGCCTTCGAACGGCAGTTTCGAGATGTGGAGCGCGGCCGATGCCGCATTGATGGCCAACACATCCGGGTTGTGCTCGTTGTCGGTGGAATACACCGTCGAGCAGACTTGCACCTCGTTGCTGAAACCCTTGGGAAACAGCGGCCGGATGGGCCTGTCGATCAGGCGGCACACAAGCACTTCACGCTCGCTCGGCCGGGCTTCGCGACGAAAGAAATTCCCGGGAATCTTCCCCGCGGCAGAACTTTTCTCGCGGTAGTCGACCGTCAGAGGAAAGAAATCCTGGCCGGGGCGGCCTTCCGGAGACACGCACACGGCGCACAGCACCATCGTGTCGCCCTGGGTTACGAGCACCGAGCCGTGCGCCTGCTTGGCGATACGGCCGGTCTCAAAAACAACACCTTTACCCCCTACGTTTACAGAGAGACGTTCAATCATGTCGCTGAACTCCATTGGGTCAAGGAACGTCTCTCACCCCGTTCCAAGATATCCATTGATTTGATTCGTATGTTTCTTTCCGCTTTCGTTGTAGTGAAAGGCCGCGCGCGGGCGCGGCCTTTGGCTTACTTGCGCAGACCGAGGGACTTCACGATCGCCCTGTACCGCTCGACGTCCTTGTTGCGAAGGTAATTGAGCAGGTTGCGGCGCTGACCCACAAGCTTCAGCAAGCCGCGCCGTCCGGCGAAGTCTTTCTGGTGGGTCTGAAAATGCCCCGTCAAGTGGTTAATACGCTCCGTGAGCAGTGCAATCTGCACCTCGGCGGAACCCGTGTCGCCTTCGTGCTTCCCGTGTTCCTTGATAATCTCGGTCTTGCGTGCTTTCGCTGTTCCCATTGTCCGTCACCTTTCTTTCTCATTCGCCCGATTCCAAGCCCGCCGCCGGTGATTCGCGCGGCCGAGAACCGGGTACATTCAACTCCCAGGAGCGGACCGCACGGCCCGCCCCAACACACACTACCTGTCGCTGAGAGCCGCCAAGCCCGGCAGCTCTTTGCCCTCGAGCATCTCGAGAGAAGCCCCGCCGCCTGTCGACACGTGAGACATCTTCTCGGCCAGGCCGTACTGCGTCACGGCCGCCGCGGTATCGCCTCCGCCGATCACGCTGGTGATGCCGGGCGAACTCGCCAGCAGCTCCGCAACGGCCTTGGTGCCTTTCGCGAACGGCTCCATCTCGAACACGCCAAGGGGACCGTTCCACACCACGGTTTTGGACTTCTTGATCGCCGCCTTGAACTTCTCGAGCGTCTTGGGGCCGATATCGAGCCCCTGCCAGCCGGGCTCGATCTCGCCCAGACCGACGACCTTCGTATGCGCATTCGCATCAAACGCGTCGGCCACAACGGTGTCCTCCGGAAGGAGCAGTTCGACGCCCTTTTCCTTGGCTTTCTCCATGGCCTTCCTGGCCACATCGATGCCGCCTTCGTCGAGGAGCGAGTTGCCGATTTCGTAGCCCTGCGCCTTCATGAACGTATAAGCCATGCCGCCGCCAATGATCAGCGTGTCGACCAGATTCAGGAGATTGTCGATCACCGTGATCTTGTCGGAAACCTTCGCCCCGCCGAGAACCGCCGTAAGCGGGCGCTCCGGATTCTCGAGCACTTTCGAGAAGTATTCCATCTCTTTGGCCACGAGATAACCTGCCGCGCTCTTGCCAATGAACCGGGTCACGCCCTCGGTCGAGGAGTGGGCACGGTGAACGCTGCCAAACGCGTCGCTCACATACACATCGCCCAGAGACGCCAGCTCCTTCGAGAGGGCCTCGTCATTCTTCGTTTCGCCCGCATGGAACCGCGTGTTCTCGAGCACAATGATGTCGCCCGGCTTCATGGCGTCGACAGCCTTCTTCACCTCAGGGCCCACAACCGCATCGACCTTGGTCACGTTGCCGCCGACCAGTTCGCGGAGCTTGTCGGCAACCGGGTCCATGCGCAGCTTCTGGTTGGCCTTGATGATCTTGGCCTTTTCTTCCGCCGATTCGGCCTTGTCGGGGTTCTTCGGGCGCCCGAGATGCGACATGAGAATCAGCATGCCGCCGTTGTCGCGCACATAGTTGATGCTCTTCAGGGCCGCCCGGATGCGCGTGTCGTCGCGCACCGTCCCATCGTCGTTTTGAGGGACATTGAAATCGACGCGCATCACTACGCGCTTGCCTTTCACATCGAGGTCTTCAATCATCAGTTTGGCCATGACTCACACTCCGCCATGTTTACGTAACGGGCCCGCGCGGCCCGCGCGCGAGCCCGATGTGCTGCTTCGTTTCTATGCCATCTTCTTCAACAGGTCAACGCAACGGCACGAGTAACCCCACTCGTTGTCGTACCACGAAATGACCTTCGCGAAATTGTCGCCCATCACCGTGGTGCACAGCGAGTCGAAGACGCTGGAATACGGATTGCCGATCACGTCGCACGACACGATCGGATCTTCGCAGTACTGCAGAATGCCCTTGAGCTCGCCGTCCGCGGCTGCTTTCATGGCGGCGTTGATGTCTTCCGCGGTGGCTTTCTTCTCGAGTTCGACCACCAGGTCCACCACCGACCCGTCTTTGACGGGGACGCGCATCGCCATGCCGTCAAGCTTGCCGTTCAACGCCGGCAAGACCTTGCCGACCGCACGGGCGGCGCCGGTCGTCGTGGGGATGATCGCCTCGGCGGCGGCACGGGCGCGGCGCAGGTCGCTGTGCGGCATGTCGTGTACGCGCTGGTCGTTCGTGTAGGCATGCACCGTGGTCATCAGACCGCGCTTGATGCCGAATTTCTCGTGAAGAACCTTCGCAATCGGGGCCAGGCAGTTCGTCGTGCAGCTCGCGTTCGAGACCACCACGTCGCTCGCCTTCAGTTCGCGGTCGTTCACGCCCATCACGATGATGGCGTCAACCGCGTCCTTCGGAGGCACTGTCAGGAGGACTTTCTTGGCGCCCGCCTGCACGTGCAGCATGCACTGTTCCTTCTTGCGGAACACGCCGGTGGATTCGAGCACCAGCGAAACCCCGTTGTCTTTCCAGGGCAGCTCGGCCGGATTCTTGATGGCCGTGACTTTGATTTCCTGGCCGTCCACGATAATCGCGTTATCCGTGCTCTTGACTTCCTTTTTGTAAACGCCGTTTACCGAGTCGTATTTGAGCAAGTGGGCAAGTGTCTTCGCGTCGGTCAGATCGTTAATGGCCTCAACGTCGAAACTCTTTTCTTCCATGAGCAGCTTGAATACGTTGCGGCCGATACGTCCGAATCCGTTGATGCCTACCTTAGTTGCCATGGTCTCTTCCTTTCATTCGTTGCGATACTCGCGATTGTTCGGGTGCGTGGGGCCGTCCCCAGATTTCCCTTTTTCCCAAGCCGATACAGCTATCGGCCTATGGCTTCCATGTATGCAGATGGGCGCGCCCGCTGGAAAGTTAGTCTTCGTGGCAATCTACGCGCGCCGCCCCGAAGGATTCAGCCCAACCCTGGGGCATGTCTTCCGGACATTTCACCTGATTTTCAAGACCATACTATGCCATAATCGCGAAGTCTAAGTCAAACAACTACATACACCCCGAATCGCCTCCGTGAGAAGGCACAGTCAAATGCCGGCCGGCAGCCCTTATGCGCGCCCGTACAGCCGTTGATGGGCGGGGCGGCCAAAGGCACGGGCAGTGAGGCGGGCACCTGGTCGCGGGTTGCAGCCACGGATACTCAGATTGGACCCTATTCCGGCCTCGTGCCTGTGATTCGCATTCAAAGAGAAAGAAAGCCCTTCTCTTTGCGGGACCGGCGCCCTCATGTGGCGTGCGACAGGCCCTGAATCCCTTTCCGGATCTGCCGGTCCTGCTTACGCAACCATTGAATGGCGTCGTCGAGCACAACCGTGACGTGTTCCTCATCCAGCCCGATGTGGTCGCTGTCGTACCAGATGATTTCCTTGGGCTCGCGTGCGGCCTCAAACAGCGCTTCCCCGCTCGCGGCGGGCACAATCGTGTCGCGCGTGCCGCCCTGAAACAGAAGCGGCCGGGGCGACGCCCACGCGACGTAGCGAATCGGGTCGGCCGGGGCAAGCAAGAACGAAGCCACCCATGCCAGCGGCTTCACCCACCCCCCCAATTCGTCGCGCGCCTGCTGGCTGTCGAGCAGAATGCGCAGATTACCCCCGCCATACACAAGCACGCCCGCTTGTAGGCGTGGCTCGAATGCAAAGGCCGTCGACCCCGTAATCGCCCCGAAACTCGCCCCAACCAGATAAATCCGGTTCGCGGCGATATCTTCGCGCGTTACGAGATAATCCACCAGCCGCCGGGTCTCGAGCACGGTCAGGGCGCCGCGGCGGCGTAAAGCCAACGCCTCGGTCAATTTGTCCGCGTCGTCGGGCAGACTTCTCTCCCCGCAGGTGTATTGGTCGAACGTGACGAGCGCGAACCCGCCTTTTGTGAAAAAACCAGCGATTTCGTCTATAAAATTCTTCTTCTGCCCGATGCCATGCAGAAAAATCACGCAGGGATACGGCCCCTTCCACGAGCGCGGGGTCGCAAGCACCGCAGGCACGCGATCCTCTCCGGCAACTCCCTGGAACGAGAACTCTATGCGCCGGTAATCCGGCTCGAACGTTGCCGGCTCTTCCGCCGCCTCCAACGCAAGGGCCGGGTCATACCCCTTGTAATAGTCGGCGTCCCAACGGGCCTTCGCCACGAGCGCCAGGCCAATCGCCGCCGCTACGGCAAACCCTATCCAGAATGCAATGCGTCTTTTCACGATGGGGACCTCATTTGAGGATGAAGCAGTGGTACACTGCTGTCAGAGAGCAGACTATACCATGACATCGCCAGCCAATGGCAAGCTGAACACGCTGCAGAAAGGGGCGGAGGCTGCCGACTGGCATTTGCGGGACCGCAGCCCTCGCCAGTCAAACTCCGGATGACCGCCGGGGGCGGCGGTCCCACAATTGCCCAGTCTGGCCACGCCCGCATCACCACAAAAACGCGTTTCCCCCGCCGGCGGATCCAGCCGGGGAAACGCGTCGTCAATATCTTCGAAACAGAGTGTTACGGCGGCTTACGAGCCAATAATCGATACCAGGATCGCCGTCGCCGCGTTGACCGGAGCTTCGCCGAATTCACTGTACCGCAAGAACTCGACGTGGCCGTCCATATACAGGACATTTGCGCCGCCCGGGACGTGGTTCATCAGGGAGACTTCGGTCGAGAGAAGGTCCGCCATAACCCAGATCTCACTCTGGGCCTGTGCACTCCCTGCCGGATTGTTGATGTCGGTGATCATGAACCGTTCGATACCCTCGCGCAGACGATAGATGGTGTCGCCGCCGCCATTCCCAAAGGGAGCGCCAACACTTGCATCCGCGTCAGCCGCATTAACATTTCCGTCCTGGAGTTGCGTTATCAGGAGACCCACCGCTGCGCACATCTGCCCGGAAACCTCGTCCGCGGTTGCCGTTGGAGGCGTAGGCACCGACTCAAAAACTGCTTGAAGAAGCACAAATGTCAGAGGGTCGGCAGGCGGAACATTGGTGCCTTGGTCGAACACCCATCCGAGATACCAGTAGCTCGAGTCGATAAGCGCCCAGCCCTGGTTGGCGTTATCGCACGGATACCCGAAATCGGTTTCTCCCGTGACGGCATTGATCAGGCCGTCCTTCGTGTGCTCCGAGTCCGACGGGCAGACGATAATATTGGGATCGGTCAGGTATTCCGGATAGATCGCCGGCACGCACGGTCCCGCGGCAAGCAGACCGACCTTAGTGGTCGGCGGGAACCCTGGCGCCGTGCAATCCAGCTTTGTTGTGGTCACATCAGCCATAAAGGTAGGCCACTTCTCGCCCTTGCTTTCGTTTGCATACATCTTGAACACGATACCCATCTGTTTGAGGTTATTGGCGCAACTTGCGCGGCGGGCCGCTTCGCGTGCGCGGGCGAGTGCGGGCAGCAGGATTGCCGCCAGGATGCCGATGATTGCGATAACAACCAGCAACTCAATCAAAGTAAAGCCATACCTCTTCTTCATGCTTTCATCCTCCTACTTTAAGAGTGGCGCCCCGGTTTCTTCCCCTACGAAGTAACCGTTTTCCATGGGAAGTATGACTGAAAATGTCTCATTCGTCAATACCTAAGGCGAAAAATCCTTAGGATTTTTGATCGCTTAATACTTAAGTGGCTAAAAGAAACCCGCTCACTTCGTCAATTCGAGCGGTACGATTGGGGGATAACATGAAACGCTGGACAAGCCGTGGGTCCCACGCCTTCGGCGGCCAGGCAGCGCAGGCGTCTCGCCGGCATTTCCTCGATTCGGGGGTCTTGCGGCCGCGGATTGGCTTGCCCCGCCTGGCCCAAGGCCCGGAAGTGAAGAAGTCAGGACTTCAACTGCCACAAGGCGCGGATAATCATTCCAATGACCTGAGATAGTCGATTTGGCGTTTGAGTTTTTCGCGGGGTTCCACGGGACGGAAGTCCTCGATCGAGATGAATCCCTGGTAGCCCACGGCATTGAGGTCCTTGATGAACTGGGGGATGTCGAGGATGCTCTCGGCCAGGTCGCATCCCTGGTATGACCACGGGACCGTGCCCTTTTCGTCGGGTTCGCCCGGGACCGGTTCCCAGCCTCCCGCGTGGCAGTGTTGGAGATAGGCGCCAAGAAGCTCCATGCCGATGCGGAAGGTCTCGAACCCGTCCTTGGCCATGTTGTTGACGTCGTAGATGACGCCCATTTCATCAGGCTTGAAGTTGACGGCGATGCGGTAGGCCAGCGAGGCGCTTGGAAACAGCGTGCCGCCATGGATTTCGATGAAACAGCGGATGCCGTAGGGTTTGAGCACGTCGATCGCCTTGCTGTAAGCGCCGACGGCGCGTTTGTACAGGTCGTTGTAATTGGCTGAGCGATCGTAGTCCGTGGGAGCGCCCAGGCGGATAGGAATCGGGCCCATGCGCGCCACACCGTCCGCAAGCCGTTTGATCTCGTCGAATTCGTCGCACCGGAGATTGGCGGCGATGGCGCAGATCTCGAGGCCGTGGTCCGCGGTGATTTTGGCAACCTCGCCGGCTTTTTGTGCAATGTTCGCGGGAGACAGGCCGGACTTATGTTCACCCCACATGCTGTAGCCTTTGCCGAGCGCGTTTTCAGGCGTGTATCGGACGCGCCACTCGATGCCGTCGTACCCGAGTTGCTGCAACAGGTCGCAGGTTTCGGCCACATCAAGCTCGGGCAACATGACGCTGGTCACGCTGTATTTCATCGCCAGCTCCTCCTCGATATCTGCGTTTCGGCCCCTATGGCCTGCAAGTATCCGTTGCGAAGCCCCTGATTTCAAGAAGACGAGGGCGACTTACGCTTTGCTCTCTTGTCTCCTATTCAAATATCTGTGATCGTCCCCGTCTGCGGGGTACAATTCCGCCCGATGAGGCGCGCTATGCCGCCATACGCGGGTGGTTTTTGGTGTTGGCGGCGCCGGCGCTTCCCCAAAGAACATTTGAGAATGGGGGCGATACGCGAGGACGTTTTCGCGACGCGCCACAAGATTGGATGATTGTTGAGATGCATACAGCCGTTGGCATATTCATTTTCGTCTATCTGGGCATGATACTTGGCGGTTTTCCGGGATTGGCCATGGACCGCACGGGAGTGGCCCTGCTGGGAGCGCTCGTTCTCATTGTGACCGGCGAGGTCGCGCCCGACCAGGCATGGGACGCCGTCGATGTCCCCACGATCGGGCTTCTGTTCGGCTTGATGGTGGTTTCCGCGCAGTTTCGGCTGGGGGGGTTCTATGCGTTCGCCGCGCGGCGCGTGGCCGCGGTTTCGTTCTCCCCGCCGATGCTGCTGGCGGTTCTGCTGGCGGTTGTTGCCGGGTTATCGGCCGTACTGACGAACGACATCATCTGCCTGGCCATGACGCCTCTCCTGGTCGAAGGGTGCGCGCGCCGAAATCTGAACCCGGTTCCGCTCTTGCTGGGACTGGCCTGCGCCGCAAACATCGGCTCCGCGGCGACTTTGATCGGCAACCCGCAGAATATGCTGATCGGCCAGGCGCTGTCCCTTTCTTTTGCTTCGTATCTCGTGGATGCGGTTCCGGCGGTTCTGCTGAGTCTTTTTGTGACGTGGGCTGTTCTTGCACTGCTGTACAGAAACCGTTGGCGCCTTGTATCGCCGCCCGTATCCGCCGATTCCCCTCCGCTCAATGTCTGGCAGACAACCAAGGGGACAATCGTGCTGACGCTGCTTATTGCCTCGTTTCTATTCTTGCCCGTCCCCAGGGAAGTGATCGCGCTTGGGGCCGCGGGCCTGTTGCTGGTGAGCCGGAAGATGCACTCGCGTGAAATGCTCGGAGTGGTGGACTGGCATCTGCTGGTGCTCTTCATCGGCCTGTTCGTGGTCAACGACGCATTCAGAGCATGCGGTGCGCTGGAGAGAGTGTTCGAGACGGCGCAGAACTCGGGCGTCAATCTGTCGCAGCCGGCATGGCTGTTCGTGACCACCACCGTGCTGTCCAACCTGGTGTCCAACGTGCCCGCCACGATGCTGCTGCTGCCTGCCGCGACGCATCCCATGTCGGGGGCCATCCTGGCCTTATCGAGCACCTTTGCCGGCAACCTCATTATCGTGGGGAGCATCGCGAACATCATCGTGGTCGAGCAGGCGCGCCTGTTGGGTGTGCGCATCTCGTGGGCCGAACACGCCCGTGCCGGAGTGCCGGTAACCATGCTCACCCTCATCATCGCCGGCGCCTGGCTCATGTTGCGCATGCATCTGTAGCCGCACAAGAGGCGTGGTCAAGACTTCGCCGCTCCGCCCCTTTTTCTCCGCGCCGAAATGCGCTATGCTGGCTCTGGCGATCTTCCATCAGGGCACTCTGGCGCGAATTGATGAAAGGGTGCGAAAATGGTATTCAGCAAATTGCCGAAACTTATTTCAATACGGGTAGCTAGCGAGCACCCCGCCGTCGACCTGGCCGCGGAGGAGCTGACACAGTACCTTGAACGGCTTACGGGCTCTTACGCCGCCGTGAACAACGGCGCTGCCGAAAGCTTGGCCTTGGGACTGATGGCGGACTTTCCCGAAATCAGCGCCCCGGGCGTGGCCGACCCGGACCTGGACGATGCCATTCACATCGATACAACGGGCGCCACGGGGATTATCGCGGGCATCAATCCGCGGAGCGTGTTGCTGGCCGTGTACCGGTATCTGACGGAACTGGGCTGCCGGTGGGTGCGGCCCGGCGACGACGGGGCCTACGCGCCAAAGCTCGACGAACTGAGGGACGTCCGCGTTTCTGAGACTCCCTCCTGTCGCCACCGCGCCGTGTGCATCGAGGGGGCGGTCAGTTACGAGCACGTGCGGGATATGGTGGACTGGCTTCCGAAACTGGGATTCAACGGGTACTTCATTCAGTTTCGCGAAGGTCACACGTTTTTCGACCGATGGTACCGGCACACCGGCAACCCCAACAGGCAAGGCGCGCCGCTCTCGATCCCAAAAGCCCGCGAATATACCGCGTTGCTCGAGCACGAGATCAAGCGGCGCGGGCTGCTGTATCACAAAGTCGGGCACGGGTGGACCTGCGAGCCCTTCGGCATTCCCGGGCTGGGCTGGGACAAGCAGGCCCGCAGCGCCCCGCCCGATGTGGCGAAATACCTGGCCGAGGTCAACGGCAAACGCGATTTCTGGAAAGGCGTGGCCCTCGACACCAACCTCTGCTATTCGAATCCCGAGGTGCGGCGCATGGTCGTCGACGCCGTTGTCGCGTATGCCCGCGATCATCCGAACATCGACTACCTGCATTTTTGGCTGGCTGACGGCACAAACAACAACTGCGAGTGCGCGGAATGCGCCAGGGCGCGGCCATCCGATTTCTACGTCATGATGCTGAACGAGCTCGACGGCCGCCTTTCGGAGGCCGGGCTCAAGACGCGGATCGTGTTTCTGATCTACGTGGACCTCTTGTGGCCGCCGGTGAAGGAGAAGTTCGAGAACCCCGACCGTTTCGTCCTGATGTTCGCCCCGATTGTACGGACCTACAGCGAGACGTTCGAAGCGAGCGAGACCCTGCCCGAGTTGCCGCCGTTCGAGCGCAACAAGCTCGAGTTCCCGAAGAGCGTGGATGACAATGTCGCGTTTCTGAAGGCCTGGCAAGAGATGTTCGACGGCGACAGCTTCGATTTCGACTACCACCTGATGTGGGACCACTCGAACGACCCCGGTCACATGCAGATTTCGCGCACAATCGCGGAGGATATGAAGGGGCTGGCGAAAATCGGGCTGAACGGTTACGTGAGCTGCCAGATCCAGCGCATCTTCCTCCCGACGGGTCTCGCCATGACCGCCATGGGGCAAACCCTCTGGAACGCAGCGGCGGATTTCGACATCTTGGCCGATGACTATTTCGCGAGCGCCTTCGGGACGGACGGCGCCGCCTGCCGCGACTATCTCGAACGGTTAACCGAGCTCTTCGACCCCGTATACATCCGCGGCGAGAAAGGGTGGGCGGATCCCGAGCAAGCGCAACGTTTCGCGAAAGTCCCGGGCCTCATTCAGAGCTTCATGCCGGTGATCGACGCGAATCTCGACTCGGATGCCCCCTGCCACCGTGCTTCCTGGTTCTACCTGAAACACCACGCGCAACTCGCGCTGGGATTGGCACGGGCGTTTCACGCCAAGGCGCTCGGCCAAGACCACGAAGCCAGGAGAGAATGGGAAAGCACCAAACAACTGGCATGGGACAAGGAACCGGCCCTGCACCCCGTGCTCGATACCTGGCTCTTTGCCATGACCGCCCTCGAAGCCAAGTTTGTCCCGGGAAAAGGCGACGGCGCGCCGGCCTGAGAAAGCGCGTCGTGGTTGCGCTGGCGTCTGGCCCACGCTTTTCGTCTTGGAGACCTTCGGCCGGAAGCGTGGCGCGGTCAGGAGACCACGCCACAACGGTGGACAACGCCGCAGCGGTTTCATTTCCCCGGTCTTGTGGGACTATGCGCGCCGTTTTGATTGTTTTCTCCGAGAGAACAGAGACGGAGGATTCCCAATGCGGAGGAACGCGTTATTGCTGATTGCGCTCGGAACGGTGCTCTTCATCTATCTTGTGGGACACGTGGGGGCTAAGGAAGAGAATCAGGGCGTGGCGGGAGACACGTCTACGTTCAAAGGAGCCGGGAACATGGAAAAGGCCACATTTGCGGCGGGCTGCTTCTGGCATGTTGAGGAGGCGTTTCGCCGCGTCGAGGGTGTACAGGCCACTTCCGTAGGGTATACGGGCGGCGACAAGAAAGACCCCACCTACAGGGAGGTATGTATGGGCACGACCGGCCATGCCGAAGCCGTCGAGCTCCTCTTCGACCCCGAGATTGTCAGCTACGAGGAATTGCTCGACGTGTTCTGGAAAGAGCACGATCCGACCCAGCGGAACCGGCAAGGTCCCGACGTCGGCCACCAGTACCGGTCCGCCATTTTTTATCACACGCCCGAGCAGGAAGCGGCCGCCAAGGCATCCCAGAAGGCCCTCGAGAAGTCCGGTAAATACAGCAAACCCATCGTGACCGAGATCGTGCCGGCGCAGACGTTCTGGCGCGCCGAGGACTACCACCAGCAGTATTTCCAGAAGAATGGTTTGAGGCGCTGCCCGCTCTGATACGTGGTGGCCGTTCCGTACCCGCGCACGGCATAGAAGCCCGGAGCGGGTGGAAACCACGGGGATTTTCTTGTAGATTGGAACTGATTCTTCCGGGTTGCGGCATTCAGACAACGGGTTTTTCAGGAAGGGGAGGTGCGTCATGCGTATCGCGGAAGCCATGGCACAGGAGATGGCCCAGGAGGCCAAGGGCACGCGCAGACTGCTCGAGCGTCTGCCCGCAGACCTGTTCGGATGGAAGCCCCACGAAAAATCGATGCCGCTGGGACATCTGGCGTCTCACCTCGCGGATTGCCTGGGCTACGCGCCGCCCATCATTACCATGGACGAACTGCAATTCAATCCCGAGGAGTACAAACCGGTTATCGCCGAGAGTGCCGCCGGACTGCTGCAGATGTTCGACAAGCATCTCGAGGAGGCTCTCGGCGCGTTGGACGGCGTGTCCGACCAGCACATGATGAAGAACTGGAAAATGGTGATGGGCGGCAAACCCATCATCGACCTGCCGCGCTACGCCGTGCTGCGGAGCATGGTCCTGAATCATCATTACCATCATCGCGGACAGCTCGCGGTGTACGCGCGCATGAACAATGTCCCGCTTCCCGCAATCTACGGTCCGTCCGCGGATGAGCGAGGCTGAGCCGGGGCCGGCCACCGGCCCTCACGTGGTTCAGTGCCAGTGAATGAGATCGGAGCTTTCAACGAGCAGGAAGCTCATGTGGCCGCCTTGGGGCCGTAATACGTGAAATAGAGGTACACGACACCCTCGTGGACGACCGCGGCGGGATCGCGAAGGTGCGTTTCGGGCAACCGCCACAGGGGATTCTCCAGCGCCCGGCAGCCCTTGTGACGCCTCCATGGCCGCACCTTTCTGCGATTCGCGCGCGTATGCGCATGCGAGGCATAGAGCGGCCCTCCTAGCGGCAATACCGAAGAAGACACAGGGTCTAATACACCTTTATGCCGACCTCGGCCCCGCCGCGTTCGTTCGAGACGTATGCGCTGTAGATGGTCGAGATGGCGTCGGCGGCCAGCCGGCTGTCGCTTTCCACGGAATCCCCATACGCTACGGCCCGGTAGAACGCCTCGATTTCCTGGGGATATCCCGTCGACCAGTCCTCGTCCGGCGGGATGTTGGTCCAGCCCTGTTTGGTTTCGATCTTTTCGACGGTATAGACGCCGGCGAAATTGGACTCCTTGGGGTTGTAGACCTGCATCGAGGTGTTCGGATTGATGTTGCAGATGGTGCGATGGTTGTTCGCGGCCACCTCGAGCCAATTGTGAATGCCCCCCAAGACGATATCAGACGCAAACACCGTTGCGAGGGTGCCGTCCTCGAACGTCACGTGCATCATCGAGAAATCGTCGATGTCGTGGTAGTCGCACCGGATATGCCCGGCGTCGCGAAACGTTTTCATGCGGGTGAGGGCGTGGGCGCGGGCGGTGACCGTCTTGGGGCGGATGGGTCTGCCGTCGCGGGCGCGCCCCTCGACGCGCTTGAGATACAGCGCGGCCGTGAGGGGGTGGCAGCCTTTGCCGATAAGAACCCCGCCGCCCGAGTACTTCCAGTAGGCATACGTGGGGTTGTGCGACCCCGAATGAGCCTCTTCGCCATGGATCCAGAGAATCTGGGCGCCTGTCTTCTCGATAACCTCGCGTTCGCGCTGGATGGCCGGCGCGTATACCCAGTTTTCGGCGTAGAGGACCCTGCCCTTGCTCTTTTCTTCGGCCGCGAGCATGCGGTCCACGCTCGCAAGCCCGTATCTCAGGGCCTCCTCTTTCGGAAACCGGTCCCCGTGAAATGCCTGCGTGCCGTCGCCGAGATAGCCGGTAAGGGGTTTCTCGACGATGACATGCCTGTCCTGCTCGAGGGCGGCGACGGCGATTTCTTCGTGAGCAGCCACGATGACGCAACAATGGACGACGTCCACGTCGCCGATGAGCGATTCGAGTGAATCGTAGCAGCGGATACCCCGCTCCTCCGCGAACGCCTTGGCCTGGGCGGTGTCGAGGGCGTAGACCCCCTTCACGTCCACATGCGTGCCGTAGACTTTGGTGATCGCCTCGTAATGGAACCGGGCCGCAAACCCCGCCCCCACGATTCCCGCGCGAACCGTCTTCTTCTCCATGTCAGAACCCCCTTCCTGAACAGGTGTCCACGTTTTCGGCATCCAACGGGTCGTATCTTCCGCGCCCGCGGGTAGTCTAGGCAATTGCCGGGAAGGGGATCAATGGCGGACAGGAATGCCCCGATAGTTCGCGGGGGTTGTGCGGAAGTCGAGACATGCACGCCCTTCTTTCACTCTCACATGGCTCAGAATCCGCCGTTCGGAAGGACGCCTGCCACGCGCGCCATCCAATAGGGCAAGAACATGTCGATGCCGGGGTATTCGATCGGTTCGCCGGAGCCGCCGTGGGCGAGCGCGGGAGGCCGCTGCCAGAGGAAATCGCGCATGGGCCGCTCAGAAGGCAGCAAGGCATATCGCGCGTAGTCGGCGTCCAGCATTTCCACTTCGCCACGGTGGTCCACGGGCATCTCCCACTTTTCCTCGGGGAAATCCAGAAGCGACCCTTGAAGAGTGGCGACGGCGCCGGGGTCGTCGTCGCCGGTGCAGAGCAAGTAGATCGCCGCGAAGTGTGCGTTGAGGTGATTGCTCAGTTCCCCATGGCAGGCGTTCCGAAGTATGTCTTGATACTCGGCTTTGCGTTCCGGGCAGTCCTCCAATTGGCAGAGGGTAAACAGGCGGATTAAATTCAGATTGTTCGGGTAATATTGTCTGTCGTGCTCCGTCCTTATGTTCAATCCCCAATAACGGGCGCAGACGCGATAGAGAAACGAACCCACCTGGTAATTGAAGCGTACAGACGAGAAGTCTTCGGGACAGACCGACACCATCAGCAAGGGCCAGACCGGATACGAGTAGAGAGACGGCAGCGTGATATTGAACCCGCCGTCCCAAATCACGAAGGAATCGTTTTCAAGGCGTCTTCCGACACGCCTCACTATGGCCTTTACACGGGCACGGACCTCTTCGTCCTCCACATAGATCCAAAGCGCTGCAAGGCCGAATTGAATGCCGTCGTAGACGTCGCGGGAGCTGTCCCCGAGCCATACAAAATCGTCATAGGGAGAAGTGCCTCGGTAAGCATTTCTGCCCAGTCCGGGGCGAAACCAATCGGTTCCTCCGCTTTGCCGGTAGTATTCCGCGTAGACCGGATCATCCGCGGGACCTGCGTAACGCGCGATATACCCTTCACGGCCGCTCACGAGCGTAAGCCGATCGATCGCATCCAGCGTCTCCAGAATCGCGTCGCGGGTCGACGGGGCCGGGTCCAGATGGTAACGAAATGCCAAGGAGGCCAGGTAATGGCCGGTCCAGATGGCGCCGTCGCCGAGCCCTTTGTATTCCGCCAATTGTGCGCGCCCTCGATCCGTCCAAATAAGGTCCGCATTGAGGCCATGCGGCAGGTGCTGCCTCTGGTAACGCACAAAATGGGATTCCGCTTTTTCCTGTATGGCGAGAATTTGCTCAGGGGAAAGCCCCGGCCAGACAGTTGCCTCGCCCCGGGCAATATCACGCAAAGCGGATTCCTGTTCAGGCGAGAGGCTCTCGGCGCCAGCGAAAGAACAGAACGTCAGGAGCGCCAGGGCAAGCATACGCGCAATACTTTTTGAAGAACGGAGCATAAGCGACTCTCTTGTTGCCCCCTGTTGCTCGTTCATCGGCCCAAGTAACCTGTTGCAGGGACATGCTTTAGCCTGCGGCATCATCGTAGCAGCGGCCTTGCGCCCGGTCAATCCCCCGGAATGTTCAAAAAATGCCCGCGTATTTTTTGCTTGACAGGATGTATACGAAGGTATATTTTTGAGGCCGGTTCCGAAACCCGCCCCGAGCCCTCGTCGGCAAGTTGGAGGCCGCTACATGACCAACAAACGACAAAGACCCACCGAAAGCGCGCGCAAAGCCCTCGAAAACCTGCCCGGCGCGGAACTGGAAGTGATGGCCTGCCTCTGGCAGAAGGGAGAAGCCACGGCCCGGCATATTCGCGAGGAAATGGCGCCGTACCGTCCCATGACGCACGGGGCTCTGGTGACCCTGTTGAAACGCCTTGAAGCCAAGGGGCTGGTCAGCAAGCGCAAGGGGAATTTCGGCAAGGCGTTCGTTTTCCGTGCTGTCCATACGCCTGAACCGGTTTATAGAAAGATAATGCGGGACCTTCACGAGCGGGTGTTTGGGGGGAGCGGCGCGGCCATGTTCGCCTCGTTGTTCGAGACGCGCCCGCCCTCGGTCGAGGAAGTCGACGAGTTACAGAAGCTTCTGGACGATTTGCGACGTCAACAAACGAGAGCAAGAAAGGGATAGGACGATGAGCGGGGTGATTGACGTTCTGAACGGCGCGGCCGCTTTGTGGTGGCCCTATGCGTTCCATGCGGCATGGCAGGCTGCGCTCGTCGGGGTGATTATGCTCGCGGCGGTCCGGGCCTTGCGGCGGCGGTCGGCGCCGCTCCGATATGGGTTGTTGCTGGTGGCGTTGGCGAAATTCGCGATTCCGCCCATGCTGGCGCTGCCGGTTGGAGTATTCTTCTGGATGCCGGAGCCGGCCCGGATCCAGGCGCCCGCGCTCGAGGACACGGAAGCCGTTCCGGCGGGATCGGAGTCCGGTCCCGCGAACGTTGCCCGGGCTCAGTCTCCCGAACTAGCGGTTCCGCAACGCGCGGGGATAGGCACGGCTGTTCAAGGGGCCGCGGACACGCATGTAGGCGAATCCGGAAGGCAGGCGCCGCCCGTTCGGTCCGCGCGCCTGACCTTGCGGGGCTGGTTGATGGCGCTGCATATTGCGGGCGCGATCATGATGGGCGGGTGGATGTTGTGGTCGCTTGCGATGTTGCGAAAGACGCTCGCGTCCTGCCGTCCGGCGTGGGAGGGGCCGGTGCGCGATGCGGCGGCGCGCGCCAGTGAAGCCCTCGGGTTGCGCGGCGATGTTGAGGTGTTCCTTGCTCCCGGCGACGCCGCGCCCATGGCGGTCGGGCTGTTCCGTCCCGCGGCCGTTCTCCCGGAATCCATGGCGGAGAAGTTGGACCCTGCGGGATTGGAAGTCGTGCTGGCGCACGAGCTGGCCCACCTTCGGCGCAGGGACCCGTGGGTACTGGTGCTGGAAAACGTCCTGTTAACCCTCTGGTGGTTTAATCCCGTGGTCTGGATGCTCGTGAAATCGTTGCGGCGGACCCGTGAGGACTGCTGCGATGACCTCGTGCTTTCGCTGCGCCTTGCCGACGAACACACGTATTGCCGCAGCCTGATTAACGCGGCGTCGACGGTTGCCCGGCCGGGTTGGTCGCCCGCCATATTGGGGTTTGCCGACCGCATGCATCCCCTGGGCCGCCGGTTGACCCGGCTCATGGATACCACGCTGCGCAAACCTCACCGGCTGTCGCTTGCCGGGATAGCGGTTCTGGCCATGCTGGCAATCGCAGCGCTCCCGGGCTTGCGCACCGCGTCCGCGGGACCTGCCGGAGCCGTTACGCCGTCCGCTACAGGCACGGCGGCGCTGTCGGGCGCGGAGGAGACGGCTTCCGCCGGCGCTTTCCCCGAGATTCCCGGCAAAGTGATATTCCACGGGAAATACCGCCACCGCAGCCGGGGAGGCGAGCTCCCGGAGCCCGGAGAGCTGTGGCTGAAGCAAACCGAGACGGGCGCAGTGACGGCCATCACACGTCTGCCCTTCATGAACTCGACGGAAATCGCTAAAGGAAATGAAGCCCGCCAAATCATCGCGTACGCCTCCGTCCGCGAAGCCCAGGGAGACAAGCCCGGTTACCGGCTCGACCTCAACATCCAGGACGGCCAGGTGCTCGTGACGCGCCGGGGCATTCGCGAAGACTGGGACGATAGAGCCCTTCCCGTGCCGAAAGGCGCGTTGTTCGACCCCAATAGCCGCCCCGACCCCTATGCTGCCGCGAATATCGTTCTCCGCGGTCTCAACCTCGCGGGCGGAGAGCGGAAGGAGATGCCCGTATATGACTGGGACAACTCCGGCGATGCCATGGCGGCCTATACCATCAGCTTCACGAATGTGGGGAAAGAGCAAGTGATCGTTCCCGCGGGCAAGTTTGAAGCCACGCACATCGTGCTCGAACAGGTCACAAGCGGGGACACGTGGTTCAAGAAGCGCGCGACCCATGTCACCGACTTCTGGGTGCTCGATAACGGCGTGATTGTCCGCATCCTCCGCCATCGTGAACCCTACGAACTCGAGCTGCTCGAGTGGTCGGCGCCGGAGACCTTGCCGGGATACGAGGCTCTCGCGGCAGGCGAATCACTGACCGCGGGAGGCGAGGCGCGCCCCTACCATGGCAGGGCGGCGCTCCGTTTTGACGGCGCGGGCGACTTCATCATGGTAGGTCCCAGCGAGAGCCTGGACATCCGCGGCGACGCCACCATCTCGGCATGGATACGCAAGCAAGGCGATACGGCCCGGTTCGACGAGCAGATCCTCTGGCGGGGCGACGAAACGTTCGGGCAGGACCCCCTGAGCCTGTTCATCCACAACGACCGGGTGACTATACGCACCGACGCTCCAGTGGCATTCTCCGCATCATCGACCGTGCCCGTAGGGCACGATTGGAATTTCTGGACGGGCGTGCGCGACGCCGGCGCGGGAAAACTCCGCGTATACCTGAACGGCGGCCTGGTGGGGGAATCGCCTCTGCCCCAAATGCCCGTGTACGATACCTCCCGGATGTGGATCGTGCTCGGGGCCGTCGATAAAGGCAACTGGCAATACTTCCACGGGGACATCGGCGAGATTCAGTTATGGAATATCGTGCGAAGCCCCGAGGAAATCCGCCAGGACATGGAAGGCGGCATCAAACCCGGCACCGCGGGGCTTGTGGCCTACTGGAACTTCGAGGAGGGCTCGGGCCAGGAGCTCCACGACGCCAGCGGCAACGGCCACGACGTCTACCTCGGCAAGACCGCCAGCCCCGACCCGGGCGACCCGGCCTGGATAACACCCGCCGAGGGGTTTGCAGCCGCGCCGGCGTTGCCGCCCGCACCGTCTCTCGAAGATGTCCCGGGCGAGGTCGCGTTTAAGGCGCTCTACAAACATTTCAGCCGCGGACAAGAAGCCGGCACGGCCGAGGTGGCATACAAAAAGACGCCGGACGGCGGATTGGCCGTCTGGAGCGAGTTGACGTTCTATCCGTCGACCTACTTGGCGGTCTCAGACGCCGAAAAGCGGCTGCAAAAGTACGTCATTCACTATCCAAGCGGCGAACGCCCCGGTTACCACGCCGAGTACGTGTTCGGCCAAGGCGCCATGCAACGCACAAAAGTGCAGGAAGGACAGCTTGGCGGCGACATGGTCGCCGATGTGCCCGCTGGCGCTTCTTTCGACCCCAACACGCGGCCGGACCCGTATTGCGTCGCGCCGATACTCCTCGCGGGGCTGAACCTGTCTGAAGGACAATCGAAGGAGCTGGACGTCTACGATACCGATTACACCGGCGAAGACGTGGAAAGTTATCGGATTCGTTTCGAGCATAAGGGTAAAGAGCGCATCGAGCTGTCTACGGGCAAGTCATTCGAGGCCAACCACGTCGTGCTGACCCAGCTTTCCACCGCCCGCACGTGGTTTAAGAAAGGCGAAGGGCATGTCACGGACTTCTGGGTGCTCGACAACGGCGTGCTCGTGCGCATCTACCGTCACCGCGAACCTTACGAAGTCGTGTTGCTCACGTGGTCGGTACCGGATGAACTACCGGGCCTGATCAAGTAGGCGGCCGGAGAATCTTCTTCACGCTCCTCTGCTGTGGCGTGGTTTCCCGGCCACGCGACTCTTGCGACAGCAGGTCTCCGAAACAGTTTCTCCTCACGCGGGCTGACGTGGCATGATAGACGGGAAATGCGAAATGCCTTCTGGTTCATCATCGGCGGCGTTGTCCTGGCTCTGGCGTTCGTAATACAGAGTCCGTACCTGTCGTATGCCGCCTACGGCTTCCTGTTGCTTGTAGGCATAGCGCATTTCAGCTCGTGGGCATGGCTCAGCGGGCTGGACTGCCGTCGCACGCTCGACCGTACAACCCTGAACCAGGGCGAGGATATCACCGTCGAAGTGACCGTCGAGAACCGGCGCGGATGGCCTATTCCGTGGCTCTATGTCGAGGACCTTCATCCGCCCGATTTCCCGCGCGCAGGCGACAACTCCAGGCTGGCGGTGCTGATGCCCGGCCGCACGCTGCGGTTTCGATACACCTTGACGTGCCCCCGCCGCGGCTACCATCGCATCGGGCCGCTCCTGATGGAATCGGGAGATTTGTTCGGGCTCCAACGGCGGTTTATCACGGGCAAGCGTCAGGATTACATCTCGGTGCTTCCCACGGTAGCCTATATCGAGACCTTCACGATTGCCGCGCGCCGTCCACAGGGACCCGTGCGCATCTCGAACCGAATCTACGAGGACCCGTCCCGCATCGCGGGAGTGCGTGAATACCAGCGGGGAGATCCCCTGAACCTCATTCATTGGAAGGCTTCGGCACGGATGGGCGACCTCTTCACGAAGCAGACCGAACCTTCGAACGTTCTGGGCGCAACCCTTGTGCTCGACCTGCACCAGGACGCCTACGCCGGCGACAAAGCAGAGCAGCGGATGGAGCTCGCCATCACTACGGTTGCCTCCCTCGCCTACCTGTTGCAGCTTTCGGGCGAGCAACTGGGGATGATAACCAACGCGCGCGACGCCGCCGAGGCGGCTCGCTACGAGGTCGCGGGCACTGAAACCCTGTCGCGGCAGGAAGCCGAATCAGGAGTAGCCGGCGAGGAGAAGTCCGACACGTTGCGTCCGCTCGAGGTGCCCACGCGGCGAAGCCCGGTGCAGGCGCTGCATATCATCGAGAATCTTGCCCGGGTACTGCCCACCGACGGGCTCGACGTGGGGGCCTTGTTGATGGCCGAGTTCCGCAAGCAGCCGCGGGACGCCACCCTCATCCCCGTTGTGCCGCGGGTAACGCCGGAGTTCGCGCGGGTGCTTGCCCAGATGAAGCTCTCCGGATTCTCAGTCACCGTATTCCTGATCGACAACTACCACGGGTACGAGGAGGCCTCGGTCATGCTGGCGGGCGACGGCATCGACGTGTTGCATATTGAGACGGAGCGCGATTTGCATGAAATCTCACCGGCCAGAATCTGATGGGACAACCGGGCCGCCCGAAGAATATGAGGCGACCGATTTCGCGTCGCTCATGGAGGCCCCTGTCGCCCAGCAGCAGAAGCCGAAGAAGCCCGTGGCGACGGACTTCGCGTCGCTTAAGAGCGCCCTCCCGGAAAGCCGGGTGAAGCGCTGGCAGAAGCACACGGCCACGGATTGGCTCATCGATGCGCTGATACCGCTCATGATCTTCCTGATGGTGCTGTCGTTCGTCATGTTTCTGCTGGATATCCGTTACGTGTACACCGAAGTCAGCGACAAGAACATCCGGGCGTTCGCGCTGTTTCTGGTGCTCGGCGTGGTGGCTCTGAACCGGGTCATTGCCCGCGACGGTACGGAAGAATCGCTGGTCTACTTCGTCCTCCTCGCCGCCGTAACGGGTTTCTACACGTTTATTACCACGGGGGCGTACGAGGTGGGCTCGGTCGCGGGGAAGTTCATGAATCAGCCGTTTGTCGCGACGGGTTTCAATATGACGCTTGTGATTCTGCTCTGGTGGGCCACCAACCGCCTGATGCACGAGTGCTGCGTCGACGAAAACCTCACCGCCGGCGACATCGGCATTCTGACCGGGACCGCCCGCCGCATGTTGAAAGCCACACGGGCCGCGCCAAAAGCGCCCAGGAAGTCCGCCACCTCGAACAAATGGTTCGAACTCGAAGCTTACGATCCGGCGGAGGCGCCCCCGAAACGCGAGACGGTCTCGAAAAAGCTTGAAGCGCCGGCGAAACGGTTGCAGAAGCGCCATCCGGGTATCTCGGTTTTCTATTTCACGGCGCCCGTGGTGTTCGTGTTCGCGATAGGCCCCCGGATCCTGGGCCACGGCGGAGGGAGGCTCATCTTCAGCGGATGGGCGCTCCTGATCGTCTACCTGCTCTCCGCATTGTCGCTGCTCATGCTGACAAGCCTCGGGGGGATACGCGCCTATTTCCGCAACCGCCGGGTGACGATCCCAGGGGGCATCGGGCCGTTCTGGGTGGGTTTGGGGACGATACTGATGTTGTTCGTGCTGTTCGGGGCCGCGGCGCTTCCCAAACCCTCGTGGCCGCCCCTCCTGCATGTCGGGGAACACCAATACGACCCATGGAACAAAGGCTCGACGTTCCGGCTGTCGCTCGTCCAGGTCACACCGGAGGAAGAAGCCCGGCTGGCCGAGATCAGCCGCGACGTGGGCTGTGTTGTGCTTGCGGTACTGGGCCTGTTCGTGTTGTACGGCATTCTGCGGGGTCTCGGGGCGCTGGCCTTCGCGCTGGCGCGGCGCCGGCGGCATCTTCCCCGTTGGCTGGTCAAGATCTTCGACGGGCTGGACCGCATGCTTCTCCGGCTGGCGCGATGGCCAAGCCTGCCGAAGTTCAAGCGGCGCATACGAATCAGCCGGTCGGTATCGAAATCAATCCGGTACTCCAATCCAATGGCTCAAGGCGAGCCGCGCGGCCGCGCCGGTATTGCTCAGGCAGTCGCCACCAGTTACGACGCCCTGTGCGCCCTCGCCTGCGATATTGGCGTGCCCCGCCGCGAGCACCAGACGCCCTACGAGTTTATCCAGTCGTTCCCAAAGGAACTGGAGGGGCTGCGCGACGAAGCCTTGAACCTCACCCAGCTCTACGTGCGATCCCAATACTCGGACCTGGAACCGGACCCGAGAACGTTCCACGTGCTGCGGAGATTCTGGATAACGTTCGAGCAGACCCGCCGCCAACTCGTCCACTGACGGGCGGGGTTCGAGCCGCCAATCTCGAAGCGAAACACGCGGCCCAGGTAGGCGAGATTCAGCACAAGAGGATATACCCACAGGCGCCAGCCTCCGGGAACGCTCATCCACCGGGGAATGCGCCGGACTATCCGCCACGGCGAATAGAACGCCCGGATCAGCCAGTCCGCCCCGTCCTGCAATTCGTTACGGCTCAATTGCGCGGGCGCGAACACCGCATGACGGTAATCGTAGTGTTCCCAATTGCGGTCCGCGAGCCGGTCCTTCATCGATTCGAAGAGCGGGGTGCCGGGGAGAGGGGTCACGATAGCCAGCTGGATGGCATCAATACGGGCGCGTTCCAGAGCTTCGAGCGTGTCGCGAAACACGTCAGGCGTATCATGGTCGAAGCCGACCATGACCCCCGCCTCGACGTACATGCCGTGGCGGTGGAACGCCGCGACGGCCTGCCGGTACTTCTCGGGGGTGTTGAAAGCTTTCTGTTGCGACGCCAGGGCTTCGGGATTGAACGTTTCGAGGCCTACAAAGACCCCGGTGCAGCCGGCGCGCTGCATGGCCGCGAGCAGCTCTTCATCTTCCCCAATGGTAAGAGAGGCCTGGGTGGCCCATCGTTTGCCCAGCGGGGCCAGGCGTTCGAAAAGCGCAAGCGCATATTCGCGGTCCATCGTGAGATTGTCGTCGACGAACATGAACATGCGGCTCTCGAACGCCGCCACCTCTTCCACCACATCCTCGACAGGACGCGTGAAGAAACGGCTCTCGTGAAACTTCGCTATCGAACAGAACCGGCAGGCGTTGCGGCATCCCATCGTCGCGAACGTGGCATGAGCGGTCACGTACTGGCGCTTGTCGAGCAGATGCCGCGGCAGAGTCTTCGGGATTCCGCCGCGGATATCGCCCTGGTAGCGGCGTTGGAGTCTGCCCGCCTGAACGTCCTCGCATACCCGTTGCCATGCCCCATAGGCGGGTCCCGTGACGACCGCGTCGGCGTGTTGGAGGGCCTCGCCGGGGTTCAATGTCGCGTGGTAACCGCCCATCACCACCGGGATGCCGCGTTCCCGGAAATGAGCGCACAGCTCATAGGCGCGGGGCGCCAACGCCGTCATGGCGGTGATCCCGACCAGGTCGAACATGCCGTCAGGAATGTCCTGGAACTGTTCATCGATGAGGGTAATCTCCGCGTCTTTGGGAGACAATTCGGCTACCGTCAGCAGCGGCAGCATGGAAAACCGGAACGTTTTGCCGTTGAAGAACCGCCGCCGCCCGATACGGCGCCAATATCCGGACGCTGGTGCAATCAGCAACATCTTCATGACCGGGCCCTCCGTTTGTTCGGCTCCAAGCAGTTTATGTATGAACTGATCGGCCGGAACCATGCCCGTCTCCCGCGGGGAGATGGGCTTTTCCTCTCTAAACCTTCGTCTTGACTAACCGGGCGCGTACCCGGTTCAGCATCGCAATCAGACTGTCCAATTCCTCTTCCTTCAGAACCGACATCACTGCGTGGACCGCAGCGAGGTAGTCTTTCTCGGTGGCTTCGAGCAGTTCCCGTCCGCGCGAGGTGAGGCTGACCAGGTTGTACCGGCGGTCCTGGGCCGTTGGAGTGCGGCGAATGAGGCCGGCGTTCTCCATGCGGTCCACGATCGAGGTGATATTCGCCCGGTTCACAAGCAGCATGCAGCTCAGCTCGACCTGCGTAAGACCGCCCTGTTCACCGGATTCGTGTTTCAACAGGCTGAGCACGTTGAATTGCACATCGGTCAATTCATGAGCACGGAAGAAGTCCGTGGCGCGCCGCTTGATGCGGTTGGCGGTGAAATAGACGCTGAGCAATGCCTCATGCTCTTTCGAGGCGAAGGGGTGTTTATGCCCGAGTTCGTGCTGAAGCGCCATCGTTCGCCCTCCAACTGTTCATACTCTAACTGTACATGAGCGAATCGATTTTGTCAAGAGGATCTTTTCGTGTGTTGCGCCGAGACACAAGTATCTGCCTACAAAGGATTTACGGCGATTCTGCCTATCGGGAACTGCAGATTACCCCCCGCTGAGAAGCCATTTTACGTCGTATACGCCAAAGCTGATGTGGCTGATGTCGTCACGCTCGTAAAGGCATCCGACCCGTCCGTCAGGAAGTATCGTGAGGCAACTGTAGCCGAACCCGCCCGGATAGATAACTTTCTTGGCGGCCCAGGTCTCTCCCCCGTCGCTGCTGACGAAGATGGCGCCGTTGCTCCGCGAGTTGGTGGTGTTGGGGAGCGAAACCAGCACGAGCCGGTTTCCGCCTTCGGGACTCGCGCAGCCGATGATGCTGCCCATGCACGGAGGCGCGACCAGCGCACAGTCCTCGCGCATGGGTTCCCACGTTTCGCCGGCGTCGTTGCTGACGGCGGCTTTGCGGCAGGGCTTGCCGGTGCTGCCTCGGGCATTCATGAGAAGGCGTCCGTCCTGAAGCTCGACGACTTGAGCTTCGTTGGCGGAGCCCTCCACGTTGTCCAGAGCAATGCGCGCGCCGAGCTTCCAGGTGCGGCCGCCGTCGTCACTGAAACCGGCGCGATTGTGCCAGAAGCGGTCCCCGCCGCCTTCCGGCATGACTTCATAGAGGGGCCACACGATACGGCCCTTATGCGGTCCGAACTGCAGCTCGATGCCAATCCCCGGGCTGCCCACGCTGACGACGTTTTCCGGCTTCAAGGCGCGCGAGACGTCTTCCGGCGGCGTCCATGTGACCCCGTCATCGTCGCTGTAGGTCAGGAATGACTGCGTATTCGTGGGCCCGCCGTACCCGGGGTCCGCCATCACGGCGTTTTCCAGTTTGCCGGTGTGATACCCTTTCGGGTAACGCTGGAACAGGAGCAACACCCGGCCGCTTTCGAGAGCGGCGGCGCACGGATCGTTAAGGGAATCGCCGCCCATCTCCGAGATCACCTGCACAGCCCCCCAGGATTTCCCGCCGTCCGTGCTCCGCTTCAAAATGATGTCGTTCTCGGAATGATCGCCGCCCTGGCGGCCCTCGGCGAACGCCAGGATGACCCCATGCTTTGTCGTGACCACCGAGGGGATGCGGATATAGGGATATCCCCCGTCGCCCAGTGAGAACACGTCGACGAAGGCCTCGGAAGGTTGTTGCAGGGCCGCGTCTCCCTCTTTCCCTGCCGCGTGGCTCGGGGTTTGTCCGAACAGTGCTGCCGTCAGGGCCGCTGCAAGGAACAGCATGTATCCGGCGGGCGTATATCGCTGCATGGTGTGCTCTCCCTCCTCGTCAGATGTGCTCGAGAAACAAACTTCCGTTGCTGTGCATCGAGCATGCACGATCCCGGCGTGTGCCGCAAGTCTCATCCCCGTGATATGATGCCGCGTGGCCCGGATATGGCAGATTGGGAGGAAACCGGGCCCGCAGGAGAACCCGCCATGAAACAGCGAACCACCACCCGCCGCAGTTTTCTGAAAATGTCCGCCGCGCTCGGCACCGCTCCCTGGATTATTCCGTCTACCGTCTTTGGCGCGAACGCCCCGAGCAACCGCGTCAACGTGGCGCATCTGGGCGTGGGCAGCCGCGCCAACGCGCTCATCGGCATGTTCGTCCAGCACGACGACGTGCAGATCCTGGCTTTGTGCGACTGCTTCACGAACCGCCGCGAGGAAATGCGCGAAAAACTCAACGCCAAGTACGGCAGCGGCGTAGTGAAGGCCTATGCCGATTTCCGTGAGGTCCTGGCGCGCGACGATATCGACGCGGTGGTGATCGCAACGCCCGACCACTGGCACGTCCCCCTGGCGATAGCCGCCGCGAAAGCCGGGAAGGACATGTATGTCGAGAAACCGCTCGGCGTGAGCATGGCGTGGGCGAAACGCCTGCGCAGGGAACTCAACGCCAACAAGCGCGTGTTCCAGTACGGCACGCAGCAGCGGTCCGACGCCAAGTTTCGCGTCGCCTGCGAACTGGCCCGCAACGGATATATCGGCCGAATCGAGCGTATCGAGACCTGGTGCCCGGATATGGGGACGCAGTATGAAGCGTTTAAGGTGAAACCCTACGGCTCGACGGAACCCGTGGACCCGCCGGAAGGTTTCGACTACAACATGTGGCTCGGACCCGCGCCGGAGAAACCCTACACCGTAGATCGGTGCACGCCGTTCGGCGCATACCACATCTACGACTACGCGTTGGGATTCATCGCGGGCTGGGGCGCCCATCCGCTCGATATCGCCCAGTGGGGCCTGGGCAGGGACCACACCAGCCCGGTCTATTACGAAGGCACTGGGAGCATCCCCGTGGGCGGCCTGTGCGACACCATTGAATCGTGGGATATCCATTGCGAATACGAGGACGGCCTGCCGATGCGGTTCATGGGGAGCCGCGTCGCGCAACCGGTGGTGAGCGCCTACCGCAAATGGGTCGATCACGGCACCACGTTCTTCGGAACCGAAGGCTGGGTGAGTGTCGACCGGTCCGCCATGTTCACCAGCGATCCGAAGCTGGCCGACATTCAATTGAAGCCTGACGACGTGCATCTCAAGGTATCCTTGGGCCAGGAACGCGACTTTATCGACTGCGTCAAATCCCGTGAAGAGACCATCAACCCGATCGAGTCGGCCATCCGGTCCGATGCCATCAGCCATCTCAGCGACCAGGCCATCCGGCTCAACCGTCCGATCCGGTGGGACCCCAAACACGAACACATCATCGACGACCGCCAGGCATCGCGCCGTCTGCATCGCTCCCTGCGCGACCCATGGAATCTCCGAAAGCCCATGATCACCGAGCGCTGGAAGGCCTGATACTGCAAAGAAGGACCGTGCCGCGCGCACGTTTGCCTGTTTGCCGAGCCGGGGCTTGGCGGGCCCAGGCGCGCCGTGCCCTTCAGCGGATCAGGTCTTCATTCCCCGCCAGTTTCCACGTCACGCCGTCGGAAGAGGTGAGAAGCGCGCGGCGGTCGCCCCGATAGTCCGTGCGGTAAAACCAGAACGTGGACCAGTAATCGTAGGACAAGAACAGCGCGCCCTGCCGGTCGATAGTGAGCCGGTGGTAGAAGACGCTGTATTCGGAGAACGGCGGCGCGACAAGCACCCGCGGCTCAGACCATGCTTCGCCGGCACGTTTGCTCATATGGGCGAGCGTCGCGTAGCTGTCCGCCGGGAAGTAGTCCCGGTCCGTCCGCCACAGGCGAAACACGAGGTGCAACGTATCCTCTTCGTCGCAGACGAGACCTACATAAGTCTGTCGCAGCCCGGCGCCGACATCCTCGGCCTCGGTCCATCCCCCGCTCGCGTCGTTGGCCTTGAGCGAGCGCGCGTACTTGAAGGTCGCCCCGTGCGTCCCTACGAGCACATGCAGGAACCCTTGGCTGTCCATGGTGATGCAGGGGGAATTGTGCACGTCGTTAGCGGGGGGGCCGTAGCCGATGAGCACGGGTTCTTGCAGGACCCCTGTCTCCCGGTCATAGGTGGCCGCGTACGTGGGCACGCCGGGCGTTTCTTCCCCCGGGTCGGTCGCTTCGCCCCA
>Ga0116149_1001010_pt1 | contig 35760 bp, 25 predicted proteins | sample AD_UKC057_MetaG_FD_89787 | JGI IMG/M metagenome (GOLD analysis project Ga0116149, IMG submission 89787) | Active sludge microbial communities of municipal wastewater-treating anaerobic digesters from USA - AD_UKC057_MetaG | ecosystem: Engineered > Bioreactor > Anaerobic > Digestate | place: USA...
ACTCGCCCGGTTTGGCACCCGGCTGGAACGCAGGGGCCGCCCCCTTCCCCCCGGGCTCGGCAGCCGGCGAGACCCCGCAAAGCAGCACCCATACGACCGCGACAGAGATGGCGAACCTGGTCATGGCGGCTCCTCACCCGAAAGGCCACGACAGATTGAACGCCCCCGGCGCTCGGATGTCAATGGGCCAGGGATTTCTGTCTCGCGCCCGAAGAATCCCCCTTGTGCGGTCTTCGCCTCTGCGGTATCCTGTTTTCGCTGGTAGCGGATGCAGTCCAGGGAGGATCATCGTCCGCTTCCTGAAACGGAGAACGTGGCATGTTGCTCAAAGGAACTCTGGCCGCATACGCCGTATCGTTTGTGGCAGTTGCCGGTTTGGCCGTCGCCCCCGCACTCGCGGACACTCTCTTCTGGCAGGGCGCTCCCGGAGGCGACTGGGACACCGCGTCGAACTGGTACAACTGGGACACCAGCGCCACCGCAACCCACGTGCCGACTTCTGACGATTCGGTTTACGTGGACAACCACCTGAGCACTGCGGGCATGGTCAACATTTCCGGCCCTGGCAACGCACTGAGCCTCCGCGTGGGCGAACTCGGCACAGGCGTTCCCTCGGGCATCTTGACGGGTTATGGTGAGCTGACAGTGGCGGATACGCTGCTGAACAACGGCGAGATTGTCGCCTATGGCTGGGGCCAGCAACGCACCCTGGACCTGAACTCGGCCCCCTTGGTGAACTCGGTCCCTTTGGTGGAGAATACCGTCGAAAACCTCCCCGGGCAGACCCGGGGCTGGTATGCCTTCCAGGGCGGGCGGCTGGAGCTTCCCACATTGACACAAGGGTCCGGACGCTGGTGGTGGGGAGAGAACCCCGGCGACGACAGCCCCGATCTGATCAACAGCATCCTCCTCAGCCCCAGCGGGTCGCAGCTTACTCCGATTTTCGATATTGCTCTGTTGGCCAACGACCGGAACGAACTGCCCGCCGGCACGACCGGAACGATCGTCGGCCTGTGGGAGCTCCAAGTGGGCACCGATGGTCAGGGGGGGGAGTGGGACGGGCTGCTCGACTTGATTATCCGCTACGATGACTACTCCGTGGACGTAGCCCTGTATAACAATCCCGATCTATTCCCGGAGGACCTGCGGCTGTACCATTTCGCCGACAACCAGTGGACCGATATTACGGACCTGGACTCCTTCGGGGAGATATTCGGACAGATTGGCGCTAATGGACTGGACGCGGGCGCCTTTTCGTACTTGGCTGTCGGGTTCGACATTCGCTTGGAAGGCACGACTGACCCGACTATCCCCGAGCCGGCCAGCCTGGCCCTGCTGATGGCCGGCATGGGCGGCTTGGGCGCCTATCTGCGGCGTCGAGCCAGCCGCTGATCCGGACGACCGACGAACCAACCTGCCCGCCCCGGTCCACAGAACGTGCGACCGGGGCGGTTCTTCTTATGCCCCGACCCAATACGGACACAAATGTAACCTTAATCGACTCTATATACATTCCTGTTGTCAATCCATGCGGTGCCGCATTCTGCCGTAGTGCCCATAATTACATAATGCAAAGCGATTTACGTTCGTGCATGCATCTCTGGCACGCCCGCTGCATTGCGGGGGGCATCGAGTTGCACTCCCGGATGGAGTGCGGAAACCTAACAGGAGTACACGAGACATGATGTGGACGCGAGGCGTGTTGGTGAGACTATCGGTTGGGGCCCTTCTGGCGATGTCTTGGGCCCTGTGTGCCCAGGCCGACGAGCCGTCAGGTTCGTCGCCGAAGTGGCTGGAACTGGCCCAGGCCCAGCCCGCGCCAGCCGACGGCGCGAAGGCCGCCCCCGTCGCCGCGCCCGCCGACGCGCCGGCCAAGTGGGAGAAGCCCATCCCCCTTACTGTCGGCGTCAGCTACGTGCTGGTGAGCGACTACATCTTCCGCGGCATCAACTTCAGCGAGTACGCTCGCGAAGGCCGGGAGAAGCCCAACCACCAGATGACCGTCTTCGCCGAGTACGACACGGGCAAGTTCGGCACGATCGGGGCCAGCGTCTGGTTCGAGTGGTTCGCCGCCCAGCAGCAGCTCACTCCCGCCTACGGCGGCAACAACCAGGAGATCGACTACACCATCTACTACCGCTACGCGTTCGATACGATCGGCCTGACCGCCGAGACGGGCTGGATCGCCTACACCTTCCCGCCGTTCGGGCGCGACGCCCACACGGATTACGAGTGGTACGGCAAGCTCTCGTTCGACGACGCCAAGGTCTTCGGCACGAGCGTGCTCAACCCCTACATCGCCTACTACCACGATCTGGACCTGGCGAAGAATTCGAGCTGGTGGGAGATCGGCATCAGCCACGGCTTCGCCCTGGCCGACTACGGCATGAAGGACACGCCCGTCCTCAAGGACATCACCGTCACCCCGTCGCTGATCCTGGGCGCCCAGCACCGCTACTTCGGCAAACTGGGCCTGGCCAACAGCCCCTCCACCAAGCTGGCCAACCTGAACTACGGCCTCGAGGTCGCCTACGACCTGGGCGCCGCCCTGGGCCTGCCCGAACAGTACGGCTCGCTGGGCGTGGCCGGGTTCCTCAACTTCAGCCAGGCACTCGACGACACCGTGCTCAACGACGAGTTCTACGGCGGGATGAAGGTCAGCTACAGCTGGTAGACCGACTGCGGATCGCACGGTCAAGGCAAGAGGCAGAAACGTAAATCGAATCGGAAGGAGAAGGGAGACGTCCGGCAGAGTCATTCGCCGGGCGTCTCTCTCTTCTGTGTTCACTCTCCCGCCCCCGGCCCGGGCGGTTGCTCAACCCCCAACGGGCGGGCAGGAGGACGTTACTTGAGGGGACCAAGCCCCAGAATCCAGCGTGCTTCGTTCATTTGGCGAATGGCGTTGCTGTTCTCGGGTTTCCGAAGGGTGCGCACGATCCAGTCCTCTGCCGCTTTGTTCTCCGCAAGCACCGCCAGTTTGGCCCCGAAATCCGCAATGCTCTTCGCATCCTCAAGCGCCTTCCGCACATGGTCGAACTCGTAGCCGAAGCCCATGAGGTTATGCACGAACGTGTTGACGCGGAGCATGCTGTATGTCTGCGCCCTGGATATGCGACGATCTTCTTCTTCGATGATCTTCGCGGATGCATCGGGGATGAGCTTGAGAATCGCTGCCTCCAAGTACCTCTTGAGAGCATCATGGGTCTCTCTAAGGCCCGCGATTTCCCGTTCTACGGAGGAGATGGCTCTCTCCGTGGAACGTCTCTTCAAAAGCTCTCGAAACAACCCTGACCACTGCTCGCGGAGATACTCCTCGATGTCCTGGTATCGATCGAAACTGCACACGGGGTTATTCCGGGGGAGCGCGAAGATGTCGGCAAGCAGATGAAAGACATTGACCGAGTCCACGTGCGCATACTTTACGCTGCGCCGGCCACGATTCTCTCGAAATGTCTGATATTCGGCGAACACCCCGCTCTCGACCAGAATGTAGACTGGGATGTCCTGTTCTATGGCGGTCAGGAATTCTCGTTTGGTCACGCTGTTGTAGACCTGCCAGAAGTCTTCCTTCCGCCGTCCGCTCTTGGGACTCGCCTCCGCCCCGTATCGTCCACCGATGATCAGGACAAGAACGTCGCTTTCGGCAACCTCGTGATAGCAGGACTCATCGGGCGCTATGTCGGGCGCATACGGCACATTCCCTCTCTCCGACAGGACCGGTTGGTGTCCCAAGGACGCTATGAAGGCCGACAATGAAGAGCGAAGGTGGCGGAGATCATAGTACGTGGAACTTACAAAGACCCTGAGCCTCGGCATGCCATCGTCCTCATAAGTCTTCTTACTGGAGCCAAGAACAAGAGACTACTTCTCAACCTTCTTGCCGGCCTTGCCTGCTTTCGCGTCCTTGGCGTCCTTGGGGCCTTTCTTCTCATCCCCGGGGTGGCTCACCGCGGGGGCGTCGCCGTCCTCCAGCATCTCCTTGCCGTCGAAGTTCTTCGTCCCCGAGACCAACCCGAACACCGGCAGGCGCATGCGAACGCGCACCCAGCCGTTCTCCAGCGTGGGGGGGACCTTGGTCGTGTACTCCGCGCCGCGCTTCATCATGTCCGAGGCCAGGACCCTCTCGCCCGTGCCGATCTGGATCTGGGCGTTGCCCGCCGCCGAAAAGTCCACCGGCCCGTATTCCTCGCCCCCGCTGCCCATCAGGCGGAAGCTCGGGCGAACCGTCAGCACGTTCATCGCCGTCACGCCGAGTTCCGTCTCGATGCGGAAAGGCGGGCCGATCCGCAGCCGGTTGGTCGTCCCCGCCTCCACCTTGTACCGCAGCAACCGGCCGTGACGGACCGGCGGATACATGTTCACCATCCGCCCCCCCGCCGCCATCACGCCGAACACCATCTGGTAGTCGCCCGCCGGAATGTTCGTCTTGCCCCCCGCCAGGTCGTACGCCCCGGTCTTGCTGGCCATCACCAGGCACTTCAGCGTCGAGCCGGAGAACGGCGTCTCCACCTCGCCCATCGGCGCGTCGGTCAGCGGCTCCAGCGCCAGCTTGCCGCCGTCCTCGGCCACCTGGAAGCGGAAGTGCTTGTCCTGGATGCAGTGCGTCTGAAGCAGCGGCACGGCCACCGGGTTGTTGCCGAACGCGATCGCGTCCTTGCCGTCCTGCGTGTACTTGCCGTCGAGGTTCTCGTCGATGATCCGGATGGCCACCCCGCCGTACTCGCCCTTCATGCACCCGCCCGGGCAGATGCGGGCGGCGATGCTGGTGACCGAATTGTTCTTCGAGCCGATGCGGATCTCGCAGAGCATGACGGCCGTCCGGCCGGTATCGGTCGCGACGTCGAAGATCGCCACCCCGTTGCGGGGGTCCACCCGGGCGGTTTCGCCCGCGCCGATCCGCCCGTCGCCGTTGCCGTCCAGCGCCATCATGCACACGTCGCCGTTCTTGCGGACCGCCAGCTTGCACTCCTTGCCGGCAATGCTGATCGAGCTGGAATCGCCCGTGCTTGACAGGTCCGGCTTCATCTTCACGACCACCCGCGCGCCCGTGATCAGCCGCGGGTTCCGCTCGAAGGTCATCGGAATCCCGCCCGTGATTTCCACCTTGGGCTTGGCGGCCGGCTGGGCCTTGGGCTCTGCCTTGACGGGCTCTGCCTTCTTCGGCTCTGCCTTGACGGGCTCAGCCTTCTTCGGCTCTGCCTTGGCGGGCTCGACCTTTTTCGGCTCGGCCGCCCGGGCCCAGGCGACGACCAGGTTCAGCGCGATCAGGAGCAGGACAGAACGTCGCAGGATGGTTATTCGCATGAGCATCACTCCAGACAGGCCAGGTCCGCCATTCCGGCACGGCCCTTTCCCCTATCTTCGCGCCCTGGGCGGGGAATTGCAAGGGAGAACGACAAAGACCGCCGCACTGCCCCTGGGACGCCTGCGACAAGCACGCGGCGAAGACAGAGACGGGAGGATGCGGAAGTCAGAAGTCTGATCGGTACTTGTCCGCCCCCCGCTGCGCCTCCAGTTGCGTGACGGCCTGCTGAAGCGACTCCTCCCGGCGTTCCAGGTCCAGCAGGATGTTCTCCAGCATCTGCTTCGCGCTCGACGAGTAGGCCGAACCGTCCATCTTCCACTCGTCGCCCGCAAGGGAGTCCTTCTTGGCCGCCAGCGCGGCGATCGAGTCCACCTTGCGGTGCAGGCGATCCCGGTACGCCGTGATGGCGGGGTCGTCCCTCTGGCTGAGGGCCTCGAACTCGGCACAGGAGGGCAGGATGCCCGCCACGAAGAGCAGAATCAGCACGCGTCGCATGGTTGTGTTCCTTTCGTGCAACGGGACCTCGTTTGAATGCTAGCATCAACCCCACCTGGCGGTCAACGACGCGCAACGCGTGCCCGGCGGGAAATCCGCATTCCGTGATCGGCAGCGGGCGAAGCCGGCGGCGAGGCGGTCTTTTCTCGCAAGCACCCCCCGGGGCATTCGTTGGGCTACATGTCCTTTTCCTCCACCGAAAGGAAACGCTTATGAAAAGCACGTTGAGCCGCCGCCGCCTCCTGGGCCGGGCCGGCGCCGCGATCGCCGCCCCCTACTTCCTGACCTCCGCCGCCCTGGGCGACGACAAGCGCCCCGCCGCCAGCGAGCGGATCGTCATGGGCACCATCGGCACGGGCGGACAGGGCACCGGCGACATGCGCGGATTCATGGGGCACGGCGAGGTGCAGATGGTGGCCGTCTGCGACGTGGTGCCGACCCACCGCGAGCGGGCCCGCGAGCACGTCAACGGGAAGTACGGCAACCAGGACTGCTTCGCCACGGGCGACTTCCGCGAGGTGCTGGCCCGAGCGGACATCGACGCGGTGCTGATCGGCACGCCCGACCACTGGCATGCGATCGTCACCATCGAGGCCTGCAAGCGGGGCAAGGACGTCTACTGCGAAAAACCCGAGACGCTCACCATCCGCGAGGGGCGGGCGATGGTGCAGGCGGTGCGGCGATACGGGCGGGTGTTCTCGGGCGGCAGCCAGCGCGTGCTGGGCGACTACGGCGACTGGCCGCGCCTGGTCCGCGGCGGCGCCCTGGGCACCATCAAGGAGGCCTACGTCAACTGCGGCGGGCCCAGTGGGCCGTGCAACCTGCCCGAGGAAACCATGCCCGAGGGCCTGGACTGGAACATGTGGCTGGGCCCGGCCCCGTGGAGGCCCTTCCACTCCACACTCATCCGCGGCGGCTTCCGCCCCTACCGCGACTATAGCGGCGGCGGCATGACCGACTGGGGCGCCCATCGCTTCGGGGCGGCCATGTTCCACACGGGCGTGCACCTGACCGGCCCGACCGACATCATCCCGCCCGACGGCAAGGACGTGAAGCACCTGACGTACGTCTTCCCCAACGGCATGAAGATGTACCACGGCGGGACCAACAACATCACCTACATCGGCACCGAGGGCGAACTGCCCTCCAAGCGCAAGCTGGAGGTCGCCGGACCCACCCGCTACCAGGGCTACCGCGGGCGGGGCGGAATCTTCGGAGACTTCCTGGCCTGCGTCAAGAGCCGCCAGAACGCCTTCCGCGACATCGAGATCGCTCACCGCGCCTGCACCGTCTGCCACCTGGGCAACATCGCCTACTGGCTCAAACGACCCCTCAAGTGGGACCCGGTCAAGGAACAGATCATCGGCGACGACGAAGCCGCCCGCTGGCTCGACCGCGCCAAACGCGAGCCCTGGACGGTCTGAATTGACCATTGATCATTGCGCATTGACTATTGAAGACCGATGACACGACGGCTGACTCCGGCGCCAAGTTTGTCACCGGCCTGGACAAAGAAGGCCTGGCGGGCTTGGCGGACGTGATGACAGAGTAGTTCCCGCCGCCGCACTTGCGCTCATCGCCTGCGCGACATTCAGGTCTACCTGCGCAAAGTTGACATGTTTGCCCTCTTGCTGCACGTTACTCTCAAAGCCCACGGAAAGCACCCCGTGGGCTTCCTGGCGGAAGGCGCCGTTCCCGTTTCCCTTTGCCCCCGCCACCCGGAAGCATGGTGCTCACTCACACGAGGTGATCTATGAAACACGCAATCGGCACGTTGGCGGCGATCGCTCTGACCTTCTCGCTGGCCCAGGCCCAGCAGGCCAAGATCCAGATCAACGTGGACAAGCCCGGCGCCCCCGTCGCACCGACCATGTGGGGCATCTTCTTCGAAGAGATCAACCACGCCGCCGACGGCGGGCTCTACGCCGAACTGATCGAGAACCGCTCGTTCGACGAGGCCGAGCCCCCCGAGGGCATGACGCTGAACAACGGCACGGCGACGGCCGTCGCACGCCCCCACTACCAGACCAACAAGGAGAAGACCTGGAAGCTCGGCTGGAAGCCCGCCAGCCCGCACCCCGGCTGGACGCTCGAAGGCCCCGCCGATGCGGGCAGCATCCGCCTGGGCACCGACAAGCCGCTCAACGACAACAACCCCCGCTACCTCCGCCTGGAGGTCAAACAGACAGCTGCGCGACTCGTCAACGGCGGGTACTGGGGCATCAACGTCGTCGAGGGCCAGACGTACAAGCTGAGCTTCTTCGGTCGCTGCCCCGTCGAACCGTACTCGGCCTCGCTGCGGGCAGGGCTGATCTCGCCCGAGGGCGAGGTGCTGGCCGAGCAGAAGATCGGCACGTTCCCGGGCAAGCAGTTGGAGGTTGCCCTGTGGCACAAGCAGGAGTGCGAGCTGAAGGCGACCAAGTCGCACCCCCGGGCGAGGTTCTTCCTGGCCCTGGACTCACCCGGCACGATCGACCTGGACGTGGTCTCGCTCTTCCCGGCCAAGACGTTCAAGGACCGTCCGAACGGCTGCCGCGAGGACGTCGCCACGCTGCTGGCCGAGATGAAGCCGTCGTTCATTCGCTTCCCCGGCGGGTGCTACGTCGAGGGCGCGACCTTCGCCAACCGCTACATCTGGAAGCGGACCGTCGGCCCGATCGAGCAGCGCCCCGGGCACTGGTGCCTGTGGGGCTACCGCTCGACCGACGGCATGGGCTACCACGAATTCCTCCAGTTCTGCCAGGACATCGGCGCCGACGCCCTCTACGTGGCCAACTGCGGACTCGGCTGCGAGTTCCGCACCGGCGACTTCCTCCCCGAAGACCAGATCGACGAGTTGATCCAGGACACGCTGGACGCCATCGAGTACGCCATCGGCCCGGCCGACTCCAAGTGGGGCAAGCTCCGCGCGGCGGCCGGGCACCCCGAGCCGTTCCCGCTCCGCTACATCCAGATCGGCAACGAGAACCACGGCCCGCGATACAAGCGGAACTACCAGCGGTTCTACAAGGCCCTGAAGGCGAAGTACCCCCAGCTTCAATACGTGTACTGCTGCGGGTGCGGCTGGGCCACGCCGGACATGATCGACGGCGCGGGCAAGATCGAGATCGCCGACGAGCACTTCTACCGCAACCCGGACTGGTTCTTCAACGAGTATCGGCGCTACGACAACGTGCCGCGCGACCGCGGCTTCGACCTGTACGTCGGCGAGTACGCCTGCAACCAGCAGGTCGGGCGGGGCAACATGCTGGCCGCCCTGTCCGAGGCGGCGTTCATGATCGGCATGGAGCGCAACGGCGACCTGATCAAGATGACCAGCTACGCCCCCCTGCTGTTCAACGTCAACCGCCTGAACTGGCCGGTCAACCTGATCGGCTACGACTCCGCCGTCGCATTCGGCCGCAGCAGCTATTACGTGCAGAAGCTCTTCGCCACCAACCGCCCGGACGTGAACGTGGCCACCTCGCTGGACTTCGCCCCGCCCGCCAAAGCCGACAAGCCCAAGGCCGCCTTCGCCGGTCGCGTGGGCCTGGGCGCGTGGGACACCGAGGCGGAGTACAAAGACTTCGTCGTCGAGCCCGCGGGTCAACCGGCCGAAACGGCCAACTTTGACGACGGCGCGAAGGCCTGGCAGACTCACTGCGGGACATGGAAGGCCGAGGGCGGCGCCTATCGTGTCAGCGGCAGCGAGCAGCGACGCGTCGCGATGCTGACCGCGCCCAGGCTGGAGACGGGCACCATTCGCGTCAAGGCCCGCAAGATCGCCGGGCACGAGGGCTTCCTGGTCCTCTTCGGAGGGAAGACGGGCAAGGACTTCTTCGAGTTCAACCTGGGCGGCTGGGGCAACAAGCGCCACGCCTTCGAGATCGTCAACGACAATCGCGGGCACGCCGTCGGCCGCCAGCAGGACCCGGGCGTGATCGAGACAGGCAAGTGGTACGACATCCGCATCGAGATCAAGGCCGACGAGGTGATCGGCTATCTGGACGGCAAGGAAGTGGCCCGCTACCGCACCGGCGACGCGCCAAACCGCGACAGCCGCGTCTACGCACAGGCCGGCCTGGACAAGTCCAAAGGCGAGGTCATCCTCAAGGCCGTCAACGCCACCCCCAACGCCGTCAAGGCCCAGGTGAACCTGGCCGGCGCCGTCCCGACCGGGACGGGCAGGAAGATCACACTCGCCGCCGCCAGCGAGAAGGACGAGAACGACATCAACGCCCCGAAGAAGATCGCCCCGAAGGACGAACCGCTCGCCGTGCCCGGCGCCCGGTTCGAAACCGAACTGGCCCCGTGGTCGATGACGGTGCTGCGAATCCTGGTGAAGTAAGACCGCCACGATACAGCAGGGTCCTTCTGTCCGCTCGCGGCTTCGCGGAAACGATCAGCCATGACGACACCGCGCCAACTCGCCTTGGACGCCATCGCCCACCGCCAACCCGCGCGCGCGCCCTTTGACATTCAGTTCACGCGCGAGGCCCGCCGGCGATACGCCGAGTTCTGCGGCGACATGGACTTCGAGAGCAAGCTGCGCAACTGCTTCTCCATCGCCCGCGCCAGCACGCGGGTGGAGGTCCGCCCGGACATCTGGCAGGATGAATTCGGCACGCTCTGGGATCGCAGCCGAGACAAGGACATCGGCGTGGTCGTCAACCGCCTGGTCGGCCCGGAGAACGTTTCCACATTTCGCTTGCCCGATCCCGACGACCCAGCCGCCGTGCGCGAGCTCGTGGCCCTCCAGCCGCGACGGGCTGACACCCTCCTGCTGGCCAAGCTGAGCTACAACCTCTTCGAGCGGGCGTGGGCCCTGGCCGGGATGGAAGAGGTGCTGATGGCGATGGCTGTGGACAAGCCGTTCGTCCACGCCCTGCTGGACCGGCTGACGGAGTATTACCTGGCTCTCATCGCGGCCGTCATGAAACATCCGGTGGACGGCATCTTCTTCGGCGACGACTGGGGTACGCAGACGGGCGTCATCATGGGCCCCGCCCTGTGGCGGGAATTCCTCCTGCCGCGGGTGCGCCGGCTGTACCGCGCGGTCAAGGACCGCGGCGGCTTGGTCGTCCTCCACTGCTGCGGGGCCGTGCAGCAACTGCTGCCGGAGTTGATCGACGCCGGGCTGGACGTGTTCAACCCGTTCCAGCCGGAGGTGATGGACGTCTTCGAGATGAAGCGACGCTACGGCGACCGCCTCACCTTCTACGGCGGGATCAGCACGCAGCGGACGCTGCCGTTCGCCTCGCCGCAACAGACCGCTGACGAGGTCCGCCGCCTGGTCCGCGAGATCGGCGTCGGCGGCGGATACATCGCCTCGCCCGCCCACGCCATCCCCGTAGACGCCAGATGCGAGAACGTGGCCGCCATGATCGACGTCCTTCGGACGCTGTAAGTCATGGCCCGGCTACTCCCCCGCGATCAGAATGCCTTTCACCTGATCCTTCGGGCGCCGGGCCAGAATGTGACTCACCAGGTTCCCTACATCGGACAGCTCTGGATCGGAAGCATATTTGCCTGCCTCCGCATGTTTGTATGTCCCAAAGAATACCTGGCCGTCGGAGAGGCCGATCAAGATCACCTGCGCGTGCGTTGTGAAGATCCTGGCGATGGATTCCCGCTCCAGCAGCCGTATGATCTCCGCGGTCGAGATTTCGACAGACGTATCCAGTTCCAGTTCCGCCAGGCTCGCCCACGTTCCCTTCGTCGCGTGCCCGGACAAGACGACCAGACGGACGTATCGCCCCGTCGCCGGCTTGGACAGCTCGACGGTCTTGGGCGAGAAGTCTTTCGAAAGTGCGCCCTTCGCGACGGGCTTGTCCCAGTTCTTGCCGTCGGCGCTCACGTAGAGTTCGTAGTCCTTGATCGTGCCGTTAAGGTTGTTGTCCTGGCGCGGGGTGAGGCGGACGCCGTGGATCGTCGCCGGCTTGTCCAACGCGATGCGGATCTCGTGCGGGAACGGCGGCAGGTCGCCCGTCCAGCGGGTGTGCCACATGGTGCTCACGTCGCCGTCGATGGCCTTGTCGCCCTCGTAGCCTTCCTCGAAGCTGCTGACGCCGGCCACCCGGGCGCCCAGCCGCCGCATCGCCGCCGGGCCGGTCATCATCCCGCGGACCTGGTCGACCGTCACCTCGACCTTGGGCTGGAACGCCGGCCTGCCCATGTACGCCAGCAGGCTCGCCCGCAGTTGGCGGGCGACGGGGTTGTCGCCCAGGTCGCCGCTCAGGTCGATCGAGCAGACCAGCAGGCTGCCCCCGCCGCAGCGGACCTCCAAGGCAAGCGCGAGCGGCCGCGCCGTGAACCAGTCGTCAATCACGCGAACGATCGGCGCCAACCCGTCCGGCATCTCGTCCAGCACCATCGCCCCGGCCCGGCTGACCAGGTACCACCACTGCCAGTTGGAATGGCTATCGGTGGGGAAGGCCGCCAGCGCAGGGTTCTTCGGATCACACAGGATGCCCAGCGTGTGCGGGGCCTGCCCGCGGGTCCAGGCGGTGTTCCAGAAGATGCTGGAGAAGCCTAGGGCTACCTTGCTCTTCACCAGCTTTGGCGGGACTAGCAGCAGGACCTTGCCCCCGTCTTTCAGGGCGGCCAGCGCCTTCTCGTCCAGGTCTATGGCGACGGTCACGCCCGCGGGCGGGTCCGCCTGAACCTTCGCCGGATACACCCACACGTCCCAGTCGTTTTCGGCCTTGGCGGCCGGGAGGGACACCACGAGCTTGTATCGCGCCGGCGAGGGCACGTCCCTCAGGTCGATGCGGATCGATCCCAAGGCCGTGCCGTTGTCGATCGGGACGTCTCGCGCGGGCAGCGTGCCCTCGGCCGCCGCCTTGCCGTCGTCGCCCACCAGCCGCCAGGTCGCCTGCGCGCCTTTCAACGGGGCCGGCCCGAAGTGCGCCATCTCGACGTCGGCGGCCAGCGTTTCGTCCGTGGTGAACACCCGCTTGTCCAAGCGGGCCAGCGGCACGGTCGGCCCGCAGAAGCGCCGGTACTCCTCGGCCGTCACGTATCCCTTGAACTCCCAGAACGGGTCGAGTACGCCGACCAGGGCGGTCCCCTGCCCGGGAAAGTCGTGCAGGTCCAGCAACTGGAAGCCGCCCATGCCCGGCGTCCGCAGGGCGGACTCGATCTCCTCCTTGTAGCACAGCGCCTGGAGCTTGCCGCTGGCGATCAGGAAGTCGTGGGCGAGCTTGCCCATCCCGGCCGCATCGAGAAAGTCGCGGAAGATCTCGAAGTTCCGCGGCTTCAGGTAGCCCGTGTACTTGGGGATTTCCTCCAAGTTGGGATACACGCACCACTGCCCGATCTCGTGGCTGATGACGGGCACGGTGCGCTTGGCGACGTAGTCGCGGTAATCGGTTCGCGTCTCGGGCGGGCGGGCATTGATGCGCGACTTGAGCCCCTGCCCCCACGCCTGGACCCGCGGCCCGGGCGAGACGTGGAACTGGTTGGCGGGAATCTCCGGCCAGCCAGCCCCGCCGGCCACCAGGCGGCGCGGGTCCTTCGCCTTGTAGTGCTCCACCCATTTGCCGAGGAACGCCTGGTGCTTGCCGCCCGGCTCGTTGCCGTACAGCAGCAACAGGAACGACGGGTGATTGCCGTAGTGCCGCAGGATGCGGTCGGCCTCTTCGTAGATCCACTTGTCGATGGGCTTGCCCAGCCCCAGGCCGGTGGTCGTGTTGGCCCACGAGGAGCATTCGACCTGGAAGTAGAAGCCCATCTCGTCGGCGGCCACGAACGCCGCCTCCGGTGGGCACCACGAGTGAAAGCGGATCATGTTCAGCCCGTGCGCCTTGCAGACGCCGATGATCCGCTTCCATTCCTCCACGTCGACCGGCGGGTGCCCCGTCCGCGGGAAGATGCAGCACTCCAGCGTGCCGCGGAAGAACGCCTTGTGCCCGTTCAGCACGAACTGCGTGCCCTGGGTCTTCAACTCGCAGAAGCCGAAGGTCGTCTTCGCCGAATCCGCGCGGGCGGGATCTTGGGGCACCAGGTGGACCTCGGCCACATAGAGCGCGGGCGAGAACTCGTCCCAGAGGCGCGGCGGAGCGTTCAACTTGGCGACCAGTTCGCAGGTCGCGCCCGTCACGGTCAGTTGCCGATGACCGGGCGAATCGTCACGAATCATGTCCATGACGCGGACCGTCTTGTTCGCCCGCGCGACTTGGAGCCCGGAGGACCGGTCGCGAATGACGACCTCGACCTCCACCATATCGCCCAGCGGTTCGTCCTTGCGGAGGGCGACACTGACCCTGACGCTGCCGTCATTGCTCGGGTAGACCTGGACGTCGTCGATCCAGATCGGCGGGGTCGACCGCAGCTCCATTCGCCCGACGATGCCGTTCCAGTTGCCCTGCGTGTGGTCGCTGACGCTGTGGGAGTTGGGGCCGACGTCGACGACCATGCGGTTGTCCAGGCGGACGGTCAGGCTGTGGCGGCCGGGCTGGATCAGGCCCATCTCGTACTCGTGGGGCGTGCCCAGGGCATAGAGGCTCGCGACCTCGCGATCGTCCAGCCAGACGTGCGTCTGCCCGTGCGGGCGCTCCAGGAACAGCACGGCATGGCGGCCCTTCCAGTCGGGGGGAATCTCGATCTCCCGCTGGTACCAGGCGGCGCCCGCGTAGTACTTGGTCGGCTGGAGCCAGAACGGCACCTTGAGGTTTCCGGGCGTTCGGTACTTCTCGTAGCGCGGGCTGGTGAACCAGGAGCGGTCGATGATGCTGCCGGTCCACTCGGTCTGGAGGGTGACGTCGTCGCCGATCCCCTGGGCGGTCAGCGTGCCGGGCAGGTTGACCTTCCCAGTCAATTCGCGGGCGAACCACCGCTGGGGGATGCCGAGGTCCCGGCGGTCGAGTTCGAGCCGCCATTGCCCGTCCAGCTTTATCAGCCCGCCCCGTCCGCCCGGCGGCGGCGAGGCCTTGTCAGCCGCCACGGCGGCCAACGGCAGCAGGAACAGGGTGAACACCAGGACCGCTCGCGCGCGTGTGGAGAGGAACATCGTGGGGCCCTTTCGCTAGTCGCGTAAGGTATACCCCATCGCAGCCAGCGGGGAAAGGGCCAGCGTCTCGGACGGCGACTACCGCATCGCCATCACGTAGTTCATGCAGAAGTCGTCCTTGCCGGCGACCGCCTCGGCGGCCAGGATCATCGGCACGATGTCCGGAATGCAGGGATCGATCAGCCCCGCGTCCATGCCGTGGTAGATGGCCTGGCAGAGCAGGGCGAAGTTGACGAACTTGCGCTTGGGCAGGCCGAAGCTGATGTTGGAGCAGCCCCCGCCGATGTGCACCTCGGGCCACTGCTTGTGGATGGCGGCGATGGCGTCGATGACGGTCCGCCCGTTGGACGGGTCGGTCGAGACGGCCATGAAGCACGGATCGACGATGATCTCGTCGATCTTCCGCCCGGCCTGAACAAGTCTGCCGATCAGCGTTTCGGCGTTGCGGAGGCGATCGTCGACGCCGCAGGGCGTGCCCTCGTCGCTCATCAACAGGGCCACCACCATGCAGTCGAATTGCCCCACCAGCGGCAGCATGTTCGCCAGCCGCTCGCTCTCCAGCGAGATGCTGTTGAGCATGGGCTTGCCCTTGGCCTTGCCCAGGCCCGTGCGGATCGCGTCGGGATTGGCGGAGTCGATCGCCAGCGGCGCCTCGACGTTGGCCTGGATGACCTCGATCAGCCACTCCATGTTCTGGACCTCGCGCCCCTCGCGCGGGTCGCCGCCGTTGACGTCCAGGTAGTTGGCGCCGGCCGCCACCTGCTCGCGGGCGGTCTGGATGATGACCGACTCGTCGCGGGCCTCCAGGGCGGCTGCGATGGTCTTGCGTGTGGCGTTGATCTTCTCGCCGATGATGATCATGGTGCGCACTCTCCCAATGGCTCCCGGCGGGGCCGGGGCTATTCTATCTGGCGGCGGGTGTGTCTTACATATCGGAGCGGTGGGTGTTGAGATCACGCCGGCTGTAGTAGCGGCTCGTGCCGCCGGTCTCCTTGGCCAGCTTGCGGACCGAAGGCTCCTCGCGTGCGACCAGGATGGTGTGCACCGTGATGCCGTTCTCCCTGGCCATGGCGATGAGGTTGTCAACGGCCTCGAGGGCCTTGTGGGTGACCAGGACGATGGTCTTGGGCTTGAGGTTGACGGCCGCCTTGAACGCCAGAGGCACGTCGCTGCTGCCCTCGGCGGGCGTGCTGCTGTAGGCGGTGTCCATCGTGATGATGTCGATGGAACTGGCGGGCTTCAACTCCACCAGGATCTTGGGCTCCTTCTCGCGGGCGAGGATGACTGCCGCCTGCCCGTCGCCAAGCGTGGGGATGGACTTCTGGAACATGAAGTTGATGTAGTCGTAGATTTCCGTCATCCCGCCGCCCGCGTCGGCCACGTAGACCACCGGGGCCTCGATACGGATGTTGCCCGCTATCGCCGGGCCGGTCTCCGGCTTGATGATGAACGGGTTGATGGTGGACTCGTCCTGGGGCCCGGCCTTCCTGATGCCCGGGCCGCGGTACACCATGTAGAGCACGGCGGCCGCGATGAACATGACCAGCAGCAGGCCGATCAGCACCATGGTGATGATGCCCTGGATCTTGACGGGGCTGGCGACGGGGATGTGTTCCTGCCCGCGGGCCTTGGCGACGGCTTCCATCTCCGCCGGCGTCTGGGGGCGCGCGGTCGGCGAGGCCGGACGATCGCCGCCGGAAACAGCCTGGGCGTCTTCGTCCGGCACGAAAACCAGGGCCGAGCAGTACGGGCAACGGCAGACGCCGCCGGCAAACGCGTCGTCAATCGAGATCTTCTTGGTGCAGTCGGTGCATCGTATCTTCATGGCTTGTCCTTTCGTGGCGCGGCCAAAGGACGCATTGTAGGCCCTGCCGCAGAAGGGAGCAAGCGAGAATGGCGCCGGAGCCGGAGGCGTTTCCTGTCGCCCGGCCCCGCCGAACGCCCCCAGCGACGCGATTATGCGCTTGCGGCCGCCACCGGACGGCGCTACGATACGACAGTTTCGCCGCCGGCCTGGTGACACCCTTTTCCGGGAGAAGACGATGAGCAGGAAGTGGACGCGTCGCGGACTCCTGAAGGCTTCTCTTGCCGCCGCCGCCTCGCCGTACATGCTGACCTCGACCGCGCTGGGCGGGCCCGACGCGCTGTCCGCCAGCGAGCGGATCGCCCTCGGCTTCATCGGGCTCGGCGGACGGGGACGCGGCACGATGCCCCACTTCGTCCGTCCGGGCTACTCCGAGCCCATCGCCGCCTGCGACGTCTGGCGGAGCAAGGCCCAGTGGGCCAGCGCCTACTTCAAGAACACCCTGGCCGTCACGCAGGACTTCCGCGAGGTGACCTCCCGCCCGGACATCGACGCGGTGGTCATCTCCTCGCCGGACCACTGGCACGTCCTGCACGCCCTGTCGGCCGTCCGGGCGGGCAAGGACGTCTTCTGCGAGAAGCCCCTCTCGCTGAGCGTCCGCGAGGGGCGGGTGCTGGCCGACGAGGTCAAACGACACGGGCGGATCTTCCTGCACGGCACGCACCAGCGCTCGTTCGCGGGCTTCCGCCACGCCTGCGAGTTGGCCCTCAACGGCTACCTGGGCAAGGTCCACACCATCCGCGTCTGCGAGCGGGCGAGTTGGGCCGACAACGTCCGACCGCCCCAAGCCGTGCCCGCGGACCTGAACTACGACCTGTGGCTGGGCCAGGCGCCCGAGATCCCCTACAACGGGCAGTCCGTCGGCGGGGGCGGCTGGCAGTGCCGATCCGACTACTCCGCCGGATGGATCTCCGGCTGCGCCGTCCACCCGCTGGACATCGCACAGTGGGGCAACGGCACGGACCGCACCGGCCCCGTCGCCGTCGAGGGCAAGGGCGTCTACCCCACCGACGGCTTCAACGACACCGCCACCGACTGGAACGTGACGTTGACCTACGCCAACGGCGTGAAGCTCATCCTCACCAGCACGCACAACCACGTGAACTCGCCCGAGGTCGGGGCGCGATTCGAAGGCGACGAGGGCTGGGCGATGGCCCACGGCAACGCGGCCAGCGAGCTGGCCGAGCCCGCGAGCCTGCTGCGAAAGACCATCGGCCCCAACGACATTCACCTGACGCGCAGCGACAACCACGCCAGTCACTTCCTGGAATGCGTGCGGACGCGGAAGGAATCGATCGCGCCGGCCGAGGTCGCCCATCGCTCGACCACGCTCTGCCTGATCAGCGACATCGCGATGCGGCTGGACCGTCCGCTCAAGTGGGACCCGCAGCAGGAGCGGTTCGTGGGCGACGAGCAGGCCAACCGGATGTTGTCGCGGTCCATGCGGGCGCCGTGGCGCCTGTGAAGCGGGCTAGCCCAGCCCGTGCCGCTCCATGAACGCCGCGTCCGAGAGCACCTGCTCGGTCGGCCCGTCGGCGACGATCTGTCCGCCGTCCAGCACCAGCACCCGCGGGCAGAGCCGGCGGACCATGGGCAGATCGTGCGTGGCCAGCAGCATCGCCTCGCTGCGCCCGCTCAACAGCTCCACCAGACGCTGATGCCCGCGATGGTCCAGGTTGGCCCCGGGCTCGTCCAGCAGGAGGATCTTGACCTGCATGGACAGGATCGTCGCCAGGGCGGCGTTGCGCTTCTGCCCGACGCTGAGATGGTGCGCCGAGCGGGCCTCCAGGCCGTGCAGTCCGACGGCGGCGATGGCGGAACGGGCAGCCGCCTCCGCCTGCTCGGGCGTCAGGCCCTGGTTGAGCGGCCCGAAGGCCACGTCCGCCAGCAGGCTGGGCATGAAAAGCTGGTCGTCGGGGTTCTGAAAGGCCATGCCGCAGCGGCTGCGGGCGCGGTCGGCGGTGCGACGGGAGAGTTCCACGCCGTCCACGACGATCCGCCCGCGGCTGCTCACCCCTCGCATCAGGGCCAGCAGCAGCGAGGTCTTGCCCGCGCCGTTGGGCCCCAGCAGGCCCACGCGCTCGCCCTCGGCGATGGCCAGCGAGATTCCCTTCAGCGCCGTCGTGTGGTCGCCGTATTCCACCCACAGATCCTGGACGGAAAGAACCTCGCCCATCGTCAACCTTTCAGCAGCAGAGGATACGCCCAGCGACAGGCGGCCAGATACGCCGCCACGCCGGACAGGAACACGAAGTCCGCCACGTGGAAGTGCAGGTGGCTGAGGCTGTGCGGCTCGCCCCGATACCCGCGGGCGCACATGGCCACGTGGATGCGGTCGGACCGCTCCAGCGTGCGGACGAACAGCGAGCCGACCATCCCGCCCACCGCGGCCAGCCGCCGCACCGCGGGCGCCTGGCGCCCGCCGCGGAAGTCCCGCCCCCGCCGGATCCGCATCGCCTCGTCCAGCAGCACGAACAGGTAGCGGTACAGGAAGCCCAACTGCAGGATCAGCACCCGCGGCATTCTCATCCGCCTCATGCCTTCCAGCAGCAGGGCGAACGGCGTGGTGCACATCATCGCCGTCAACGCCAGCACCCCAAACAGGAACTTCAGAAACACGTCCAGGGCGGTCAGCCAACCCGCCGTCGTCGCCAGCCGCCACGGGCCCAGGGCCAGCACGGCCGGGGCATGATCGTACAGCGGACTGGCCAGGCAGACCATGGCGATGAACGGGCTGAGGATCGCCACGCGCCGCAGCGCGAAACCCAGCGGCACCGCGCCCAGCAGCAGCATCCCCACCGGCAGGATCGCCATCGGCGCCAGCTCCCACACCGCGTAGCGGCTGAAGCTGATGAGCACGGCCGTGTACGCCAGCACGCCCAACAGCTTCGTGCGGGCATCCAGATCGTGGATGACCGAACGGCCCTGGGCGAACTTGTCTATGTGGCTGTGGTGCATGGCCTGCCGTTTGTTCGTGGCTTCGCGGCGTCAGTAATTCCAGAGACTATACGCTCTGTCCGACGTGCGGTAAAGCGTTGTGCCAGGCCGGGGCGCACGGAGGATCGCGGAGGAGGGGCAGGCCCGTCGCAAAGACGGATGCGAGCCTTCAGCCGTCCCGGGGAGTCCGGACCCGCCGAAGGCTGTTGCAGCGCGAGGTCCTCACACACGAGCACCCGGAGCGTCAGAACGCCATCTGGGCCCGCATGCCCACGACCACCGCGTCGCTTCCGTCTCCGCCGGCATTGAACACGTACTGCGCCGACGGGCTGATCCGCAACCAGCCGGTCACTCGAATGCTGTAGTAGACCTCCATCGCCGTCTCGTGCGAGGCGCGGAAGGCGGCCTCTTTGCTCAGGCAGCCCTGGGCGGCCCCGAAGGCCAGGATGTCCTCGTCCCGCCCGGGCAGCGGGCCGCGGTATTGCAGGCCCGCCGACCAGAACGTGCGGACGTCGTTCACGTCGCCGTCGGTCAACCCGTACCGGGCGAACGCGCCCAGCCCCTGGGCGTTGAGAGCCTCCACGTCCGGCCCCTCTTTCTCGCGGTAGAGCATCTGGTCGAAGCTGAGATAGAACCCGGCGTCGTCAGTCTTGGTCCGCCCGTCCTTGAACCGCGCCTTGGGCACGCCGTCCAGCCAGAAGCCCACGCGGTAGGCCCCCTGCAGCCACCCGTTTGCCGAAGGCAGGCGAGGCGTCACGCCCGCCTCGTAGATGCTGAAGAACTGGTCCTCCCGATGAAAGGTCGTGTTGAAACCCGTCTCGCGGAAGTCGGCCTGGGCGTCGGCGCCTCCGGCCGACAGGTAGAATCCGTCCACCGGCTCCACGTAGAGCACCGCCCCCAGCCCGTAGTCGGGGAACGGGATGGTCGGGTTGTTGACCAGCGCGCCGTTGAGAAACTGGAACGTCTCGTCGTTGGCGAAGGCGTTGCCGTCAAAGCTGGCCACGCAGCCGCGACACTCGAACCCGCCCGTCAGATCGATCTTGCCGATGCGAAACCGCACCCGGTCGTTCAGCAACGCCTGTTCGTAGTACAACTGGGTCAGCGCGATCGCGTAGTCGCCGAACGCGTCGGCGTTGGCTCCGAAGAAGCTGCCCACCGACGAGTCGTCGATGCCGTCCGACCAGCCCCCCTCGGCCAGGGCGTACACCTGTCCCCCCTTCAGGCCGACCAGCTTCTCCATGTCGACGTTCAATTCCAGGTCGTAGCTGCCCGCGTATCGTCCCGCGCGACGGTGCGTCGCCAGCCCGCCGCGGGCGTTGATCTGGTATATCTGAGTCAGGCCGACGCCGAGCGTGATGCCGTAGTCCTCCAGCGTGCGGGCCAGGCCGAACCACCCGCCGGTCAGGGTCTCCCGGTCCCAGACGGACCCGATGGCCTCGGCCTCGGCGGGCCTGGTGGACGGACGCGTCGCGGCCTCGGCGGAGTGCCCGGCCCGCGGCTCGTGGTGGACCGGTGCGTCCTGGGCGAACTCGAGCCACCTGGTCGCACCGCCGCGAGGGGCCGACGACTCCGCTCTTCCCGCAGCCGCCACCGCCATCAAAGCACACACCGCTCCCGTCAGGGCCATGCCGTATCGTCGTTCATTCATCGTCCCGAGTCCCTTGTCTGGCTTGTGTCCCGCCGGCGAGGCAAGGAGCCCTCGTCCCGCGGGTGTGTATGGAATGGATTTCGATGCCTGTCGGCGCGAACAGCGGACTTCAGGGCTGGTCGGCCACAGGTCGGCGCCGCCCCAGTATCCGCGACAGCCCGTACAACAGCCCCAGCGTCACAACCGTGCCAAGCAGCCCCGCCAGCGAGCCCCACCCGTCGACGTTGGGCCAGGCGCCGTCGGCCTCGGCCTGCGCCTCGCCGCTCTGGCCCGCGGCGTCTGAACCGCTGGCCTCGCCGGGCCTGACGGAGTAGTCCGGCAGGGGCGCGGTCCGCTCCTGCCACTGCGTGACGGCCGCCACCGCCGAACCGGGCTCCGCGTCGCGGACGACCTTCTCCGCCCCGGCGTACTTGTGTTCGAGATAGCTGTACTCGAGCCCGTCGGGATGCGCGCTGGCGAACCAGCTCACCACGCCCGCCAGCAGGCCCGCCGTCGCCAGCAACGTCACCGCCACCGCTCGCCGACTGACGCGTCCATTGCGGCTCTCGTCCAGGCCCTCCAGTCCCAGGCACTGCGGACGGGCCCGGCGCAGATAGGCCACCACCGCGAAGGTGATCGCACCCTCCACGAACCCGATGGCCAGGTGGACGCCGACCATGACGGCCAGGAAGTCACCCAGCGGGATCAGCAGCACGTTGGACAGCCTGGCCTCCAGCGGCACCAGCGCCGCCCCGCCGGCCACGCCCACCGTGCAGGCCGCCCACGTCGCCACGTACTGCCGCCACGCCGGCGCCCGCGCCACCGGGCCGAGAACCAACCGGTACAGCCCCCACCCCAGCAGGGCCGGCAACACCCCAATGTTGATGATGTTGCACCCCAGGGCCAGCAACCCGCCGTCCTGGAAGATCAGGCACTGCACGATCAGGATGGAGGCGATGGTGAGGATGGCGGCGGCCGGGCCCAGCAGGATCGCCAACAGCACCCCGCCCCCCAGATGCCCGCTCAGCCCGCCCGGCAGAGCGAAGTTGATCATCTGCGCCGCAAACACGAACGCGCCCAGAACACCCATCAGGGGCAACTTCTCCAGGTCCAGGCTCCGGCGGGCCCGCAGCCCCGACACGGCCAACACCCCCGCCGCTGCGGCCAGCGTCGCCGCCGCGACCGGCATGCTCAACAACTCGTTCGCCATGTGCATCGCCAGAGAACCGGTCATCGCTCATTTCCTTTCGGTAATAATATTACGAGAAATCGTAATATCGTGCAAGTGAAAAAACAGCCTCCTGAAAAAAAACGGAAAACGCGATGCGCCCAGCCCCCGCCACGGCGAAAACCGCCCCAGTTCTGCCCCCCCATGATGAGACGCTGCGAGTCCTAACCGATCGCCCGGTCGGAGGCTATTCCTCCCGGGGCTTCAGGACGTTCATCTTGCACTCGGCAGCCAGGTCGAGGAACTCCTTGTGCTCCAGGTCTTCCAGTTGCTTGCCCCGTCCGTTGAGCTTCTCGTTGAACTTGATGCACTTCTCGGTCATGACCTCGTGGGTTTCCTGCGACCCGCCGACGAGATGAAAATTGTCGGCGCGCGTGACGCGGACGTGCCCGTCCTGGTTGTCCAGGCCCACGCCGAGGATCTTGGCTTTCTTTCGCGATTGAACCACGCCGAACGCACTCCTCTCTAGGGAATCCATCATACCGCGGGGACGGCGGTCTGGTCAACCGGAGCATGGTCTTGACTATTTGTCCGCGAACCGTATGCTGGGAAGACTGTTTCCCGGGCCTGTAAGTAGGAGCCAGGCGCTAATGTCTGCACAGAACGTGACCGTGATCGGGCTGCAATGGGGCGACGAGGGCAAGGGCAAGGTGGTGGATGCGCTGGCCCATCGCTGTACGTACGTCGTCCGCTATTGCGGCGGGGCCAACGCCGGACACACCGTCACCGTTGGCGGTCAGCGGTTCGCCCTGCACTTGATCCCCTGCGGCATCCTGCACTCGCACGTGCACAACATCGTGGGCAACGGCATCGTCTTCGATCCGCCGACCGCCCTCAAGGAAATCGCCGGCCTGCGCGAACGGGGCGTACACGTGGAAGGCGACAACCTCCACGTCAGCGGGGCGGCCCACGTGGTCATGCCCTGGCACAAGCTCCAGGACACCCTCAGCGAGGCCGCCCTGGGCGCCGCCAAGATCGGCACGACCGCCCGCGGCATCGGGCCCTGCTACAGCGACAAGGCCGCCCGCACCACCGCCGTCCGCGTCGCCGACCTGCTGGACGAGTCCGTCCTCCGCGAGAAGGTCCTGCGGATCGTCGACGTCAAGAATCGCATCTTCGCGGCCCTGTACGACGCCCAGCCGCTGGACGCCCAGGCCATCGCCGCCGAGTACGCCGACTACGGGCGCCAGCTCGCCCCCCTGGTCTGCAACACCAGCGCCATGCTGCGGCGGGCCGTGCTGGGCGGCGAGCGGATCCTGTTCGAGGGCGGGCAGGGCAGCATGCTGGACCTGGACCACGGGACGTTCCCCTTCGTTACCAGCTCGTCGGTCACCGCCTGCGGCGTGCCCGGCGGGGCGGGCGTGCCCCCCTGCTCGCTGGGGCAGGTCGTGGGCGTGATGAAGGCGTACAACACGCGCGTCGGGGCCGGGCCCTTCCCCACCGAACAGGACAACGACACCGGCAACCGCATCCGCGAGCGGGGCAAGGAGTACGGAACGACGACCGGGCGCCCGCGGCGCTGCGGCTGGCTGGACGCCTTCGCCGTCCGATACGCCGCCGACCTCTCGGGCGTGAGCGAGATCGCCCTCTCGCTGCTGGACGTTCTCAGCGGCTTCGACGAGATCAAGGTCTGCGTGGGCTACCGCAAGAACGGGCAAGACGTCGAAGACTTCGACCCGGTCGGCCTGGACGGCGTTGAATGCGTCTACGAGACGCTGCCCGGCTGGAAGGAAGAGTTGACCGGCTGCCAGCGGTTCACCGACCTGCCCCCCGCCGCCCAGCGGTACGTCACCCGCATCGAGGAACTGGTGGGCCGGCCCGTGGGACTCATCGGCGTCGGGCCGGGGCGTGAGAACACCATCATTCATCTGACCCGCGTGCAAGGGCTGAGTTGACATGGCCGACATCTCCCCATCCGCCGTGCAGGCCGCCCGGCGGGAGTTGGGCGTCCCCGACGACACCATCCCGCGCAGCGTGGCCATCATCATGGACGGCAACGGACGCTGGGCGCGCCGGCGCAACCTGCCCCGCACGGCCGGCCACGCCGCGGGCGCCGAAGTCGTCCGGAGAATCGTCACCGAGGCCGCCCGCCTGGGCCTGGACGCCCTGACGCTCTACAGCTTCTCCATCGAGAACTGGCGCCGCCCCCGCGAGGAGGTCGAGGCCCTCATGCACCTGTACGCCGAGTACCTGGTGCGCGAGCGGACGACCGTGATGGACCACAATATCCGCCTGCGCCACCTCGGGCGCCGCGCGGGCCTGCCCGAGAGCGTTCTCCGCGAACTGGACGAGTCGCTGCGCGTCTCGGCCTCCAACACCGGAATGTACCTGTGCCTGGCCCTCAACTACGGCAGCCGGGTCGAACTGACCGACGCCGTGCGCTCCATCGTCCGCGACGTGCAGGCGGGCCGGCTGAGCGCCGAGCAGGTGAACGAGCAGGCCATCTCCGCCCGCCTGGACACCGCGGGCGTCCCCGACCCCGATCTGCTTATCCGCACCAGCGGCGAGATGCGCATCAGCAACTACCTGCTCTGGCAGATCTCCTATGCCGAGTTCGTGGTCACCGACGCCCTCTGGCCGGACTTCGACGAGATCGAGTTCCGCAAGGGCCTGGTCGCCTACGCCCACCGACACAGGCGATTCGGAGGACTGGACGACAGCAACACCTGACCTGCCCCGAAGGGCGGACGGCCGGTGGCGGAATGCGGATTGGGCGGCAGCAAAGCAACAACTGACAAGGAGCCTCTCATGGCTGACAACGTGAAGAAGATCGTACTGGCGTATTCCGGCGGGCTGGACACCTCGGTGATCCTGCCCTGGCTCAAGGAGCGCTATCCCGGCTGCGAGGTCATCGCGATGGCCGCCGACCTGGGCCAGGGGGCCGACGAGCTGGACGGCATCGAGGCCAAGGCGCTCGCCAGCGGGGCCAGCAAGTGCATCGTCATGGACCTCAAGCGAGAATTCGCCGAGGACTATTGCTTCAAGATGCTCTCCGCCGGCGCGATCTACGAACACCTGTACCTCATGGGCACGTCGATCGCCCGACCGCTGATCGCCAAGGCCCAGGTCGAGGTCGCCCGCAAGGAGAAGGCCGACGCCGTCAGCCACGGGGCCACCGGCAAGGGGAACGACCAGGTCCGCTTCGAGCTGACGTACATGGCCCTGGCCCCCAAGCTGCGGATCATCGCCCCGTGGAAAGACTCGAGCTTCGAGCTGACCAGCCGCGAGGCGGCCATCGAGTACGCCAAGGCCCACAAGGTCCCCATCGCCCAGACCAAGAAGAAGATCTACAGCCGCGACCGCAACCTGTGGCACATCAGTCACGAGGGCGCCGACCTGGAAGACCCCGCCAACGAGCCCAAGGACAACCTCTGGGTCATGTCCGTGCCGGTCTCCAAGGCGCCGGCCAGGGGCGAATATGTCGAGGTGGCGTTCAAGCGAGGCCGCCCCGTCGCGGTCAACGGCAAGGCGATGGCGGGCGATGAGCTGGTGATGGCCCTGAACGAGATCGGCGGCCGCAACGCCGTCGGGCAGACCGACCTGGTGGAGAACCGCCTGGTGGGCATCAAGAGCCGCGGCGCCTACGAGACCCCCGGCGGGACGATCCTCTACGAGGCCCACCGCGCACTGGAGTGCCTCACCCTGGACCGCGAGACGGCCCACTACAAGCAGCTCGTCGCCCTCAAGTACGCCGACATGGTCTACAACGGGCAGTGGTTCTGCGAGCTGCGCGAGGCCCTGGACGCCTTCGTCGCCTCCACCCAGCGCAACGTCACCGGGACCGTCCGCGTCAAGTGCCTCAAGGGGCGCGCCACCGTCGCCGGCGTGACCAGCCCCAAAAGCCTTTACAGCGGCAAGCTCGCCAGCTTCACCATGGGCAGCGAGTACACGCCCTCCGACGCCACCGGCTTCATCAAGCTCTTCGGCCTCCAGATGCGGGGCCGCGGACGCTGATTCGCAGCCGGCAGCCGCTAGCCAGTGGCCGGTAGCCTGGTTGCCGTGACGGAGTCGGCAGAGCGGTCGGAGCGGCTTGCCGTTCGGCAGCCCGAAGTAACCCGCGTCCTCCGCGCCGCCACTGACCCAGCGAAAACATGAGGACCTCCATGAACAGTATTCGAAGCCTGCTCGCGGGTCTCGCAGTCGTCGTGGTCTCCGCCGCATCGGCCCAGGAAGTCCGCCTGGACAAGGCTCCCTCCTTCCAGCCGGGCGACAAGGTCACCTACAAGCTCACCGGCTCGGGCGAGCGAAAGGTCGTGGGCAAGGACCAGGCGCTCCTCCAGCAGGAGAAGCGAACCCGCCGCGATGCCGTCATCCAGGAAGTGCTCGCCGTCGACGAGTCCGGCCGGGTGCAGGCCCTGCGGATGACCATCGTGTCGGCGGAGCGCTCCATCAGCTCGACCGTCCCGAAGGAAGGCGCCTTCGAACGCAAGGTGGCGGTGCGAAACGTGCTGGCCGAGTTGAAGCGCAAGGGCCTGATCTTCGAGGTCGATCCCTCCACCATCGCCAGCTCGGAGATGAAGGAGCTGACGGCCTCGCAGGTGGCCCTGATCAAGGACATGCTGGGCGAGGTGGAGTTCTACGGGCATCGCGAGGTGGACGGCCTGTTGCTGCCGACAAAGCCCGTGGCCGCTGGCGAGAAGTGGCAGGCGCCCGCGCCGGCCCTGGCGGGCTGGACGCGGCACAGCATCTCGGCTCGCAAGACCGGCTCGACGGCTGAGCGGGCCGCCTTCCAGTTCGAGGCCCTGCAGGGCCCGATCGCCTCCGTGCGAGGCACCGTCTATCTGAAGGCCCCGCTGGGACCGGTCCAGGCCAGCCCTTTGCTGGAGCTGGCGGCGAACATCGACACCGCCAGCGGCCTGTGGATCACCGACTCTTCCTACATCGCCATCGCCGAGAAGGTCGAGGACGTGGAGTTGATCATGGAGGCCCGCAACACGGGCCTGACCAGCCTGCAGCGCGGGGGCGGGTCGCCTTCGTCGGCGCCTCCCGGACTTGTGAAGCTGGGCTGGCCCCAGCCCGGCCCCGACGCCAACAGCTACCAGAACCCGCCCGCGGGCATCAGCCTGAATCTGCCCGCCGACTACAAGCAGGCACAGAGCGACGGCCAGGAAGGCCCGCTGGTTCAGTTCGTCTCGCCCAAGGGCCTGAGCGTGGCGGTCACCATCGCCGAACTGCCCTTCCCCATGGACATGCCCGAAGTGGTCGACGGCTCGCTGGCGGGACTCAAGGGCGCCATCAAGGGGTACGCTCTCTCCGCGCAGAAGAAGGTGGAGATCCCCGGCGGCGTCCCCGCGCATCTTCTCGTGGGCCAGGCGGAGGAAGGCAGGATCACGGTCTACACCCTGCTGGCCCTGGACGACCTGAGGGTGGTCTCGGTCAGCGGCAGCGTGCCGGCCGGCAACGCCGAACAGGCAACCCAGATCCAGAAGGTCCTCCAGTCGTTGCGGGTCTTTGCGCCGCGCGAGGCGCCGGCCACCGCGCCGGCCTCCTCGCCTGCCCCGCGTTAGGCGTTCGGGGCAGAAACGCTTGCTTTTGGCCCGCCGATGGACTAACAAAGACTCCCGGCTGCTGCCGCTCTCCGCCCCCGCTACAATGATGTGGGCCGATTGATCGAAAGGAGACGCTATGGGCGACGCCCCAACCAAGGGCTTCTGGGCTCGGACAGCCGAGGACTTCGGCAAGGCCAGGCAATTCCTCCGCGACCGCAAGCAAGTCCGCGAACTGGGCGGAAAGAAGAACACGCTCCAGGAAGAACTGGACGTGCTCCTGCGGACCTTGGGCCAACGTGCCCACGCCGCCGGCGCCGGCAGCGATCTGCCGGCCTTCAAGGACGTCGACCAGGCCCAATCCGCGGCCCAGTCCGCCCAGGCTCAGCAGAGCCAGCGATCGGCCGCCGTCGCGCAGGCCAAGTGCGCCCTTCAGGCCGAGCAGGCGGCGTTCGAACCCATCCTCCAGCAGAAGCGCGAGGCCCACGAGCAGTCCGCCCTGCAGGCGAAGAAGGCCGACACCGAACTCCAGACCGCTCGCAAGGCCGTCGCCGGCGCCGAGGACGACCTCGACCGCACTCGGAAAGAACTCCAGACCGCCCAGAGCGACGCCGACAAGCCCCTGCCCGATGAGCCAGGCCCCCCGCCACCCGAGACCACGGGCGAAGAACTCCTCCAGGTCGAGCAGCCCGAAGCCCAGCCCCAGGCGGGCCCGGAAGCCGACCCCGCCCAGGCCGAGCGCCGCCAGGCCGCCGCCGATGCCGCCCGTCGCCGCCGCGACGAACACCAGGCCAAGGTGCGGGCCTACGAGGAAGCCCTGGCCCGCCGCCAGATGGGAATCGAGGACGTCCAACGTCTCCAGGCAGCCCTGCGGGAGCAGGAGCAGGCCCTCGAACAGGCCCGCCTGACTGTCCTCCCCCTCGAACAGGCCGCGCAGCAAACCTCCGCCCAGGAACAGAAGGACGCAGCCGCACTGGCCGCCACCGAGCAGGAATGGAACCAGAAGAAGAACCAGCTCGAAGGCGACCTCCGCGCCGCCGAGGACGAGGAGAACGTCGCCGCCGCAGCCGCCTCAGCCGCAACGGACCGGCTGGCGGAGGTCTTCCTCGGTTTCGGGCTTGAAGTCCTCCAGGCCGCCCCGCCGCATCCGGACTTGAGCGAGCCGATGGCCCAGGCCCGGGCGCACAACGACCAGGTCCGCCAGGTCGACGAGCAGATCGCCGCCCTTCACGCCGAGATGGAGACGCTCCGCGGCCCGTTCGTCAAGGCGTCCTTCTACACCGTGGTCTTCGCGTTGCTTCTGACCATTGCCGTCATCGGCATCGCGTGGCTGGTGCGGGCGGTATTCTGACCTGCCTGCCGGCAGCCTGCCTGCCGGTAGGCAGCGCAGGTTGACCGTTGTCGATTGTCGATCGGGGTGTGCCTCCGCGGAGACCACCCGACAAACGAGAGTCGTAAATCGTCAATGCCTTGCGTCGGCTTGTCTTTGGGGCGCCGGCGGGATAGACTCATTTCCTTATGACTACGCTAACCGACCAACAATTGCAGGAACAATTGCACACACTGACCCGCGGGTGCGAGGCCATGTACACCCAGCAGGAACTCGAGCACCGCCTTCGCCAGGCTGCCGCGGCGGGCCGGTCCCTGCGCGTCAAGCTCGGCATGGACCCCACCGCGCCGGACATCCATCTGGGCCACAGCGTGGTGCTCCGCAAGATGCGCCAGTTCCAGGACCTCGGCCACAAGGCCGTCCTCATCATCGGCGACTATACCGCCCGCGTGGGCGACCCCAGCGGCGTCAACAAGACCCGCCCCATGCTCAGCGACCAGCAGATCCGCGACAACGCCCAGACCTACTTCCAGCAGGCCGGCAAGATCCTCGACACCTCGAGCGACAAGCTCGAAGTCCGCTACAACAGCGAGTGGCTGGCCGGACTGAGCTTCGCCGACGTCCTCAAGCTCGCCGCCCAGATGACCGTCGCCCGCATGATGGAGCGGGACACCTTCGAGAAGCGCTACGAGGCCGGCGTGCCCATCGGCGTCCACGAGTTCCTCTACCCGCTCATGCAGGGCTACGACAGCGTCTGCGTCGACGCCGACGTCGAACTGGGCGGCACGGACCAGACGTTCAACAACCTCGTCGGGCGAAGCCTCCAGGAGAACGCCGGCAAGAGCCCCCAGATCGTGGTCATCATGCCCATCCTGGTCGGGCTGGACGGCACGGAGAAGATGAGCAAGTCCAAGGGCAACTACGTCGGCATCACCGACGCCCCGCAGGACATGTTCGGCAAGATCATGTCCATCCCCGATTCGCTCATGGGCAACTACTTCACCCTGCTGACCGAGCTGCCACTGGCCGAACTGGACGTCCTGCTGGACCCGGCCCGGACCCACCCGCGCCAGGCCAAGGCGACGCTGGCCAGGACGATCGTCTCCCAGTACCACGGCGCCGAGGCCGCCCAGGCCGCCAGCGACGAGTTCGACCGCATCTTCGCCCAGAAGCAGGTCCCCACGGACATGCCCGAGTTGCCCGTGCCTGCCGAGGGCGTCACGGTGGTGCAACTGCTGGTCTCCTCCGGATTCGCCGGCTCGACGAGCGAGGCACGCCGCCTGGTCCAGCAGAACGCCGTCAGCCTCGACGACCGCCGCCTGGGCGACATCAACGAACTCATCACCCCCGACAGCGGCGCGGTGCTCAAGGTCGGCAAGCGGAGATTCGGAAAGATCGTGACGAAGTAGGCCGCCGCCGAGCCGGCAGACCCGGCAGCCGGCTCCCGTTCGATTGCCGCAAGCCCCCACCGCAACCCGCGTTCTGCTGTGTGTCCAGGCGGGCTGTGCGCCCGCTCCACGAAGGAAGCAGGATGATCCGATCAACATGCTCTCTGTTGGTAGTCCTTCTCCTGGCCGCCGCCGCACCGGCCGCGACGCGGGCCGACAATCCCTACGACGCCCAGGTGCGGACCTTCCGCACGATGCTGAGCGCCGCGGCGGCTCCACAGCGAGCGTGGGCGGCCGAGGCCTTGGGGCACATGCGGGCGCCAGCCGCCGAGAGTGACCTCATCACCGCTCTGGGCGACCGGTCCCCCGCCGTCCGCAAGGAAGCCGCCCTCGCGCTGAGCTGGTGCGGCAGCCGCAAGGCCCTGCCCGCCCTGCTGGCCGCCCTCGACGATCGCGACAGCCTCGTCCGTCAGTCCGCCCACGCCGCCCTGCTCAACCTCTCCGGCATGGACTTCCCGTTCGACGCCCTGGCCGACGAACCCGCCCGCCAGACCCAGCGCGACGCCTGGAAGCGATGGATCGCCGCCCTGCCCGCCGACCAGGCCCCGAGCGATCTGCTGGCAATGCTCGGCCAGGCGCCCCCGGCCGCCGGCAACCCGCTCAACCTCGCCGCCAACTGCGTCGCGGCTGTATCCTCTATATATAGGGGGTCGGGCACCGAACTCACCGACGGCGACATGCAGGGCTTCTGGCAGACCAAGCAGGTCCCCTTCCCGCAGTCGTGCACGATCGACCTGGGCAAGGGCCTGGCGTTCGGTCAGATCGTCGTCCACCAGTACGGGCCCGGCTTCGAGATGACCGACTATGAACTGTCGGTCAGCGACGACGGCAAGACGTTCCGCAGCCTGACCCGCAGGAAGGCCAAGAGCGACGTCGAGTTGGAGATCGACATCCCGCCCACCCAGGCGAGGTTCGTGCGGATCACCTCCCATGCCGCCCTCAACCGCACCTACCCCACGACCTTCCGCGAGGTCGAGGTGTTCGCCAAGCCCCGCCCGCCGTCCGCCCGCGGCAGAAAGACGGACGACCCGCCGCAAACGCTCCCGGCCATCCAGGACGCACACCGCCAGGAGCGGGCCATGCGGGCGCTGGGCTTCCTCGGCGGCAGCGGCGCCGCCCAGGCCGTCGCCGGCGCCCTGGGCCCGCCCAAGCGCTGGCCGGGACGGCTCAGCCAGGACCGCAAGAGCATCCTCCGCGGCGGCCTGCGGGCGCTGGGGCGAATTGGCGGAGACGCAGCGTTCGACACGCTGGTGACCTATCTTGACGCGCCCGACTGGGCCCGCTATGCCGCCGAGGCGCTCGGCGACCTGGGCGACGCGCGGGCTGTGCCGCTGCTCATCGATCGTTACCCGAGATTCGCCCGCGACCTGGCCGGCAAGGAGCCCACCCTCACCCCCGTCGACGACCGCGAGAACTTCCCCAGCCGCGACCGCATGCCCGAGACGGCCTTCCACTTCCTGCTGGCCCTGTGCCGGCTGATCGACGACTCGCCCGCCCACGCCCAGGCGCTGCGGCCGATCGCGCCGATCATCGTCGCCAACCTGCCTCAGGACTACGACGGCATGGTCCTGTACGAGCAGGAGTCCACGCAGCTTCTCAGCCGCCACCTGCTCGAACTGGCCGGCCTGCGTCAGGAAGCCGTCGAGGCCGCCTTCGAGGCCCTCGGCCAGCCCCGCCGCCTGCCCGTCCCGCCCGGCGCTCCCGCCATGCCCGCGACCCTGAACAAGAAAGGCCTCTACTACGAGGAGGCCCGCGTGGCCGTCTGGCTGCCCGCCCTGGTCGCCGACGGCGCCGACCTGCCCCGTCTGCTGGCCCTGGTTGACCACAAGAACCGTTGGGTCGGCCTCAACGCCGCCAAGGCCGTCGGCTATCTAGGCGACGAGCGGGCGGTCAAGCCGCTGGCCGACCTGCTGTCCAACACCAGGAACGAGGCTGCCTACGGCTTCAGCCCGAAGTTCATCGACGAGGAATTCAACGACCCCACGCCGCGGCTTCGCGAGGCCGTTGTCCGCTCGCTGGGCATGCTCCAGGCCCGCCCGCACGCCGCTCTGCTCGGCAGCGTGCTCCACGATGAAGGCACCGTGCTGGAGGTCCGCCTGGCCGCCGTAGAAGCGCTGGCCCAGATCGACAGCCCCGCCGCCACCGACGCCCTCCGCCGGGCGGCCCTTTCCAACGGCTACTACACCGTCCGCATGTACGCCCGCGACGCCCTCCGCCGCCGCGGGCTGGACGCCCCGCCGCCCACGCTGGCCGCCGCCGCTCCCAGCGCCCCGCTGACTGTCCAGCCCCCGGAAGAAGGATTCCCCAACGCCGTCGTCTTCATCCGCGGCGACAACGCCCTGCCCAATTACTTCCAGAACGACTGCTGGCGCCAGGCCTACGTCACTACCGACACGGGCCCGACGTACCGACCCGGGCGCAACCTGATGGTCCTCAGCCCCGTCCGGCCCGACGGCAAGGTCACGCCCTTGACCTCCTTCGCCGACGGCTACGTCGCCGACTGCGAGGTCTCCTACGACGGTCGGAAGATCATCTTCTGCCGCCGCGAGCAGAAGGACCCGTGGTGGCACATCTTCGAGATCAACGCCGACGGCACGGGCCTGCGCCAGCTCACCCGCGGCGCCTACCACGACATCAACCCCGTCTACCTGCCCGACGGTCGGATCCTCTTCGCCTCCAGCCGCCTGGGCACGCGAGACGAGTACCACGGCTACTACTGCACCGGCCTGCACGTGATGAACGCCGACGGCGGCGAGATCCACCCGATCGCCACCAACGTCGGGCGGGACAACGAGCCGGCCATCCTCGCCGACGGGCGGATCGTCTTCTCGCGTCTGGAGGTGTTCTACTCGCGACTGAAGACCGAGCTGACCATCCACACCTGCGAGGTTGACGGCACGCAGGACATGGTCGTGTACGGACCGGAGCGGCGCGAGTTCTGGCTGAAGCTGAACACCGGCCTGCACGGCGAGGATTACGCCGCCCAGACGGCGATGACCCACCGCGTGCTTCGCGTCAGCCAGCCCCAGCAGATGCCCGACGGGCGGATCATCTGCACGTCCCAGGGCGGGCTGGTGCTGCTGGGCCCCCCGCGCGAGGAAGAGACGCTCATCCCTCGCGACCTCAACCGCGCGTTCACCACCCCCTGGCCGCTGGCCGACGGCCGGGTGCTCTGCGCCTCAACCCTGAAGGCCAAGAAGCCCAAGGACGTCGACCTGGGCCTGTATCTGGTCGAGCCCAACACCGGCGAACTGACGCTGGTGTACAACGACCCGGCCTGGGCGGAGTACGAGGCCCGCCCGCTCGCGCCGCGACCCGTGCCTCCGCTCCATCCGGCCCATCACGACCGCTCCGCTTACAGCGGTTTCTTCGTCTGCTCGACCGTCCGCGACAGTCGCGAGCCGAACGTGCCCGTGAGCGGGCGGCTCGTGCGACTGATCGAGGGCGTGCCCGTTACGGGGCGTCATTCCACGCAGACCAACCCCGGCGAGGTCTGGCGCAACCACGGCGGGACGCAGACCCGCGTACTCGGCACGTTCCCGGTGGCCGCGGACGGTTCATTCTTCGTCGAGGTTCCCGCCGACCGGCTGGTGCATTTCCAGGTGCTCGACGCCGACAAGCGGGTGATCGGCAACCAGCTCACGTGGATCTACGTCCGCCCGGGCGAGACCCGCTCCTGCGTGGGCTGCCACGAGAAGACCGACAACACCTCCAGCCTCCGCCGCCCCATCGAGGCGCTGCGGGCCGCGCCGGTGAACTGCCTGCCCTCGGTGGACAACTTCCGCTACCGAGCCAAGATGTGGCACAAGGGCAGGCTCATCCCCGAGGCCGAGATCCGCACCCGCTCGGTGCGGTCGATCAACTTGATCGCGCGAGAGTAGCTCAGGAGCAATGCGATGACGACAAGAACCGATCGCACAACCAGGTCATGGGGCCATAGCCTGTTCGCGGTTTTGCTCGGAATTACGCTGACAGCCCTGTCGCTCTCACCCGCCCGCGGCGCGGACGCGCCGGCGGCGCGCCTGCGGGTCTACTGGGTAGACGTCGAGGGCGGGGCGGCCACGCTGATCGTCACGCCCGCGGGCGAGTCCGTCCTCATCGATACCGGCGTCGACGGCGAGCGCGACCCCGGACGGACTGCCGCCACCGCCCGCCGCGCGGGCCTGGAGCGAATCGACCACCTCGTCGTCACCCACTTCGACATCGATCATCACGGCGGGGCCGCCGAAGTCCACAAGCGCATCCCCATCGCCCGCGTCTATGACGCCGGCGACGAGGGCTCCAAGCCCCAGGCCCAGTTCGACAAGTACGCCGCCTTCCGCAAGACAGTCCGCTACACCGTCCTCAAGCCCGGCGGCGCCATCCCGCTCAAGCAGGCCAAGGGCTCGCCCGAGATTCGCCTGACCTGCCTGGCCGCCAACAGCCAGTTCATCGAGCCGACAGCCGACCATGCGCCCAACCCGCTGCCCGCCGACGCGCCGGAGTACAAACCCGACCCGTCCAACAACGCCCGCTCCGTCGTCCTGCTGCTGACGTTCGGTCGCTTCCGCCTGCTCGACGCCGCCGACCTGACCGGCCGCCTGGAGGCCCGCCTCGTCTGCCCGCGCAACCTCGTCGGCCGTGTCGACGTCTTCCAGGTCAACCACCACGGATTGGACCTCTCCAACAACCCCCTGCTCATCCGCTCGATCCAGCCGACCGTGACCGTGATGAACAACGGCCACCTCAAGGGCTGCGGCCCGAACACCCGCGCCGCCCTGAAGGCAACACCGGGCATCCGGGCAAACTACCAGGTCCACAAGAACCTCAGACCCGGCGCCGACAACGCCGCCGACGAGTTGATCGCCAACTTCGAGCCCGCCCAGACGTGCAAGGGGAATGGAATTGAACTCGATGTGAGCGCCGACTCCGGCCAGTACACCGTCCGCATCCCCGCGACCGGGCACGAACGGGTGTTCAAGACCGCCGACAGGTGACTCAGGCATTCCCGCCCGCGTCACCACCCGATCGCGGTGAACATCGCGTGCCAGCCCACCCCGCTGCTGAGTACG
>Ga0116149_1001024_pt1 | contig 35440 bp, 23 predicted proteins | sample AD_UKC057_MetaG_FD_89787 | JGI IMG/M metagenome (GOLD analysis project Ga0116149, IMG submission 89787) | Active sludge microbial communities of municipal wastewater-treating anaerobic digesters from USA - AD_UKC057_MetaG | ecosystem: Engineered > Bioreactor > Anaerobic > Digestate | place: USA...
CGCGGGCGTGATGCGGAGCACGGATAACGGCGAGACCTGGGTGAACGGCGGAGACACCCACGCCGAGTATACCAAGGCCACGGAAGGGGTCAGCGGCACCGACGAACCGGCGCTTGTAACGCTCGAGGATGGCACCCTGTACATGCTGATGCGCACGGGCGCCGACCACCTCTATGAAGCGCGGAGCGCGGATGGCGGCCTAACGTGGACCGACATAGGGCCGAGTCCGCTTTTCGGTTCCAATGCGCCCGCAGCCCTGTGTTCCTTTACTGTCGGGAACCGGTGCGGGACGCTGGTGGTCTGGGATAATGCGCTCCAAAGATTCCCCCTCTGCGCGGCGGCCTCTTTTGACGGAACGCGCACCTGGTCGACACCCAAAGATATCGCCTTCCCTTACACCGGCGGTCAGGCCTCCTACCCCTCCTGCGTACAGGCTGCGGACGGAACGCTTGTCGCGGTGTGGCAGCAGGACGTGGAAGGCGGCCGGGATATCCGGTGTGCCCGATTTAATGCAGAATGGCTGTTGCGGAAAGAGCCCGAACCCGATGCGGTGGTAGTCCTGTTCGGCGATTCGACCACTGCCCCGCGCGAGGGGGTCCAGGTGTTTGCGGATTGTCTCCGGGCGAAATTCCCCGCGATTACCTTTATCAATGCCGGTGTCGGCTCCAATACGACCGACTTGGCCCGTGAACGCTTCGAACAGGATGTACTGCGCCACAACCCTGATGCGGTAACGATCTTCTTCGGCTTGAACGACGCGGCGGCGGATGTGTGGCGGGGCATTGCAGAACCGAGGGTTACCGTGGAACGCTACGCGGAAAACCTCCGGCACTTTGTCCATATACTGAAAGACAAGGGATCGATTCCCATTCTGCTGACTCCCAATCCGCTTGCCTGGACCGAGGAACTCATCGCGCTTTATGGCAAGCCTCCTTACGACACCGCCAGCGATGCGGGCTTTAATGTCCTGCTTGTGTCTTACGTGGAGGCGGCGCGCCGGATCGCAAAGGAGGAAAACGCCCTGTTGATTGATGTAAACCGGATGTACACGGACCATGCAGCTGCGCCCGGCCACTCCCTGCACGACTGGCTTCTGGACGGTATGCATCCGAACAGTGCCGCCCATGAAAAAATAACAGCAGAAATCGCCGCTCTTTTACAACCGCTGGTGTCCGAAAAAAACAAAGGAAAACCCTGAAATCATGTAGGCGTACCTTCCAGGTGCGCCATGGTGCGATACAACAATCTGTGGTCGTACTCCATGGCGTGGCTGGGAGCGTACGGCTGAACCAGATGCCTTTAAACATAAAATTGCTTTCCAGAATTAAGAAATGTCTGGAATCTAGTTGAAACGCTTATAAAATATTTTATATACTATTAAGTATATAAATGATAGTAATATAAACAAATTCACAGTAAACCAAAGGAGACGTAAAGAAGTGGATCGTTATTCATGGATAGTTATCGAAACAACTTTAGTGCTATGGCTTGTTATCGGAAGGGTAGGGTATGCTGCAACATATAGTGGCGGTGAAGGAACGCCCGACAACCCTTGGCAGATTGCCAATGTGACAGACTGGACTACCTTGTGCAGCTCATCTGCAGATTGGGACAACTGTTTCGTGCTAATTTCTGATATTAATTTTGAAGGCGTACCAGTAAAATCGGTTGGGAATAAATCCACGTTTTTTACCGGGAAACTGGATGGCCGCGGGCATGTATTAAGTAATATAAGAATAGTAAAAGTGGGGGGAAATGACGTAGGTGTTTTTGAATTTATTGGCTCCTCCGGTAATTTATGTAACATAATTTTAGAAAACGTGTTTGCGAAAGGGTGGAGTTGTATTGGTGGTTTGGTCGGACACAATTACGGTAATATTGTATCTTGTGCTGTAACGGGTGTTGTAGTTGGTTCAGCCTTTTATGCTGGCGGCCTGGCAGGATATAGTAGTGGAGACATTACTTCTTGCTGCTCAACAGCAGAGGTCACAGCTGAGGAAGATGTTGGTGGCTTGGTAGGGTGTAATGATGGGGATATTACTTCAAGTTACACAACGAGTGATGTTACAGGCGAATTGCACGTTGGGGGCTTGGTAGGGTGGAACGGGAACGGCACGGTTAAGTCGTGTCATGCGACAGGCGCGGTAAAAGGCGGGTATCCCGATTACGGCGGTAGTACAGGCGGGCTGATTGGCGTCAACGAAGGTCTTATCACACTTTCTTATTCCACAGGTGCAGTGACGGGAGATGAGAATGTCGGTGGTCTGGTGGGACTTAATCATAAATACATTACGTCATGTTATGCGAGGGGGGAGGTGAAGGGTGATCGGCAGGTCGGCGGTTTAACCGCGTATATTCACGATGGTGGCACTGAGACATGTTATGCTACAGGCCGGGTGAGGGGCAACTATTATGTTGGCGGTTTCACTTCGTATATGACTCCGTTCAGTTCTGTCACTTCCTGTTATTGGGATGTGAATTCATCAATGAGGCCATCTAGCTATGCTGGCACAGGACGCACTACGGATGAGATGACGTATCCATATGCGACGAATACCTATATTAACTGGAATTTTTCAGATGTCTGGAGAGCGGACACGGATTATAGTTTGAATCAAGGCTATCCATATCTACGTTCGAACCTCCCCGCGCCTGTATTGTTGTCGATAACGCCCTTGGTCCGATGTGTTGGGGCAACCTCAGACCAAACAACCTTCACAATCCTGACAAAGGCGGCTTGGACTGCGCTAACCAGTGATACCTGGATTATCCTCAGCCCGGCCAGTGGTACGGGTGACAGTACACTAACAGTGACCTATTCAGCCAATACAGACGCCTCGTTACGACAAGGAACTGTCACGATAATGGGTGTTGGAACAACGCCGTTCTCGGTTGCATTGACAATCGAACAGTCTGAGATGCCGAGAGAAGGTGAGGACGATGAAGAAGGGGAACCAAGTAGTGTACACCCGGGAGACCTTGATGGTGACTGGCGCATGACCATGAGCGAGTGCATTTTGTACCTAAGTGCATGGCAACAAGGGGGCAATCCCATGTCCCATGCCATACGTGCTACCTACCTGTGGCAAAATGGTGAATATTACACCTATGATGAGGCTCTTACGCCGCCATTATGCTGGACACTTAAAAAATGAATCAACGGGAAATCTATACCGATTAGTTGAAGCCTGTTGTTTTTTTTCAAGCCTTGAGGAGGCCAAGTTTTGACATCCGCCCAACGACGGGTCAGACAAATAAGTCCGACAAAACCACCACGTATATATTCAGACGTATTCGTAAATGTGGGACTCTTTGGCGCCATAAATAGTGCCCAAAGATGAAATTAACGTTTCCCGGAGCAATCTTATTTTCCGGGCGGCGCCTTTCGCAGGTGTTCCCTGAAATCCGGGGGGATTACCCTCTGAAATACTGAATGATTTCGTGGATGGCCACCCCTCCGCCCGCAATGAGGATGAAGAAATAAATGAGGGTGACCACGTTCAGGATATGACCCAGCAGAATACACAGGCCGTCGCGCTGCAGCAGGCCGATGGACAGAAACAGCAGGGCGAGCGCGGGGAGGGTATTGCTGAAGGGGATCAGCCCGAAGGGCGCCATGAGCAGGCCTGCTCCAAAAACCAGGGCGGCGCTGTTCAGCGTGTCCGCGAGTCCTGTGCCCCCCAGCCGGTTCATCCGATGGGGCCGGCTGACGCGTTCCAGACGGTGCAGCCACTTGCTGCCCTGGATCAGGCCCGCGCGCAGTTTGTCGGCCGGCAGCCGGCGAAAGGCGATGAACTTCGGCAGCCACAACGGGATTCTGAAAAGACGGCACAGCCCGATTAGCAGGATGCCGGCCCCGAATACGGTGCTGACGCCCGGAATCGAAACGGGAATCATAAAAACGAGCGTCAGAAATGCCGCAAGCAGCAGCAAGCCTTCGTGGCCGACGAGATCCCGAATCTCCGCAAGGGTGATCTGGTCCGGGGGCAGGTTGCTAATCACAACGTTTAGTTTCTCGCCGAAGGCGCTCGCCCGGGTTTTCTCCGGTTCCGGAGGGAGCGGCGGTTCGTGAAGCGCTTGACCCGAATTCTCTGTAGTTGATGCTTTCATATTTTCACTCGTTGGCCGAAGGCCTTGGTACGGCGGGTTTCCCGCACTACGCCCCGCAGTGAGCGTGACAGACTTCTCCTTCGCCGGCTGGTTGGCGCCCGGGCGATGGGGTACCGGGCAGCGCATACTATAGGGTAAAGGCTGCTGAGGTGTCAACTGCCGGAGATGGACCTAAATCCGCACGTAAGGAATGGTGAGGGTCGTAGAAGCGGCATCCTGCCACTTCCACTGTAGCTTTGGCCGATACGGGCTTCTTGATGTAAAGCGGCAGGATGCCATTTCTATCAATCCTTATGACTACTGGCTTCACTCCAACAATTCGATTCCTTACGTGCGGATTTTGGAAGGACTGTTGCGGGAGAAAGGCATCTCCTATAGCATTGCCGATCATGGACCCGATTGCAGGACGCCGAAAGACTCCCCGCCCCGCTTATGTGCGATGTACCAGACTGGCGCAAAAATCAGGCGAACCAGGCAGGCCTAAATCTTGGGGCTTTTCATAGTGGACCTGCATGCACCTAAAAAAGCGAGTGACCCCTCCTTATATTTTCCCCTGGAGAGCATTTTTGTGCAAGTAAGGATGCCGATTTAAGCAAATATAAGAGTAATTACATTCGTGTAGAATTTAGAATTCGGCACTTGCTTACAAATAATTCCCGAAATTTTTCAAAAATTTTAATTGACATTCATTTATATTTGCTTTATTCTGGTTGATAGTATATTAAGAACAGTCTACTAAATTCTCTCTCATCAAGAGGATGAAGAGAAAAAAAGATGCGGGCAAAACGTGTGAGGGCTGGATAGTGGACGGGATCACGGTGTTGTCGTATAAGCGTAGTCTATCCGCACAAGTGAATTGTACATGGCTGAAAACGGCGTGGACATCAAAACCGAACAGAAAAGAAAGGCGATCATCATGAGACACAACCATTTAGTCGGTGGTATCCTTCTGTCTTGTATTGGGGCAATGCTTGTCTTTACGGGCTGCAACCCTGCTGTAACCATTGTTCCCGCAGGGGCGACCCTGGAAGTCGGAGGCACGGAAGCGTTACAGGCATCTTCCACTTCCGGCCGGGATGCTTCGTTTGTATGGATATCCGCGGATGTGGCTGTCGCGACGGTAGACCAGGCGGGAACCGTGACGGGCGTGGAAGCGGGTCAGACAACAGTAACGGCCCGGGGGACGGCAAGCGGCGCGGTGGGCCAGGCCACCATCACGGTGAATCCTCCTGTCGTCACCCTGACGCCTTCGCTGGTGACCTTGGAGGCGGGTGGAACCGTACCCTTGCAGGCGGCTTCCACTTCATCCCGGGACCTTTTATTTGTGTGGGCCTCAGATGACCCGGCGGTTGCCACGGTAGACCACTCCGGCACGGTGACGGGTGTTCATACGGGGCAGACGATGGTCCGGGTGCGCGGCGGAGCAAGCGGTTCGGAGGGCACAGCCTCCGTCACGGTGAATCGTCCCGTAATAACCGTGATGCCCTCCACCGTCACCATTGAGGCGGGCGTAACCGAAACACTGCAAGCGGCCTCCACATCCCTGCTGGATTCATCTTTCGTGTGGTCCTCCGATGATGCGGGTATTGCCGCGGTAGACCCGTCGGGCATTGTTACGGGGGTTAATGAAGGGCAGACGACGGTGCGGGCGCAGGGTTCCTCCAGCGGGGAGGAAGGCCTGGCGTCAATCACCGTGACGCGTCCTGCGGATGCACTTTCAGAACTTAGCGTGGTGGTAGACACCCGTATTGTGCCTCCGCCTGAAACCCTGCCTCCCTTCACCGAGGGTGGTCCGCCGCGGCCCCTGGCTTCCATTGTGGATGAACGGGGCAACCAGGCCGACTTCGTTGAAAATGAGTTGATTCTGGTAAGTGATGATCCCGCTGCCCTGACGGCATTTCTGGCGCGTTGGGAGGGTGAATTGCTGGATACCGTAAATCCGGATACCACGGATCTGGACATGCCGCTAATGCACCTCGTGCGGATCAATACCGCCCTGGGCGATTCCGCCCAGCTGGAGGCCGACCTGCTTGCCCTTGACCCGGACGCGCGTGGCGCTACTCGGGTGTCCAGCGAGGCCGGGCTGCGCCTGATTTCGGCCAATGCCGAAGAGGTCGTGGCGGGGGCGACGGTGGGCATGAACTGGGTGGCGCGGGGCAGCACGCTGGCGACCCGTTTTACGACGGAAGCGGCGGCCGGGCCGAACGGCTATAATTCCGCCGGTGACGGATATTCCCCCAACGCGTTCAACTGGAACCATCTGGATACGGGAAGCGTTCAGGATATCGGGGTGACCGAGGCCTGGTACCTGCTGGCAAAGACGCACAGACTCTCAAACAAGGTGAAACTGGCGATACTGGACATGGGGTTTAACGTGGAGGGCAACAACGATGTGCCTTCCGGCTGGGTCGGCATCTCGAACGTGCCGTTTGTAAACCCCATTGGCACAACCAACCTGAGCAGTTGCACCGGCGGCGCCGCGTGCGAGTGGCATGGAACCAATGTGCTGGGCGCGGCAATGGGTGTGCCCGACAACAGCTTCGGTGCGGCGGGGCCGGCGGGGCCCGTCGCGGAACCCATCCTGATATTTACCTCGTATGATTTCTTTACCGGTATCGGCGCCATTGTTGAAGCCCGCGTGGCGGGAGCGCGTGTCGTGAATATGAGTTACGGTGTCGGCGTGCCCACCATCGTGGCCTGGACCGTGTACCCCTTCGAGATTGCCACCGCAGCCGCCGCGCATTCCATGGTGCTTTGCGCCGCCGCCGGTAACGACAACAAGAATGTGGATGCCGAAGACTGCTTCATTGTCTGCTGGGAAGAAACCTGGCACACGCCCTGCGAGAATGACGGTGTTTTATGTGTCGGCGGCATTGCGCGAAATTCGACCAGCCGGGCGGGTAATTCCAATTATGGCGGGGAGCATGTGGATATTTTCGCGCCCTACAGCGTCATCGTCGGTCCGGACCCCGAGTCTACCGGCACGGATGCTCAGGAGAAGAGCGGTACGAGTCTTTCATCGCCCTATGTTGCGGGCGTCGCCGCGCTGGTCATGGCCGCGAATCCCTCTCTTTCCGCGTCACAGGTGCGCAACATCCTCCTGTCCACCGCCCACGAAAGCCCGGACAACCGGGTGCGGCGGTATATCAACGCCGGTGCGGCGGTGCGGGAAGCGCTGGGCGCCCAGATTGTGATTGAATCCCCGGATACCGGCGCGTCCGTGCACGGCGGGCTGGCGGTTATTTTTGAGTCCTTCGTGCTTGATGACGGGCGCGGAACGCCTGCGGTGGCCTGGACCAGTTCCCGCGACGGCAGCCTGGGCTCCGGCCGTTCATTGACCTATACAGGGGTGCTCTCTTATGGCGCCCATACGATTCGGGCCCGGGCCACATTCCCGGATGGTTCGACCGTACAGGACTCGATTGTTCTTACGGTGGTGAATGACCCGCCAACGGTCACGATTACCTCTCCGGCCAACGGCGCCTCCTTTTACCGGGGGCAGCCGATATTGCTGGCGGCAACCAGCTGGGATACGAACGAACCGGGCAACCGCCTTGCGGATGCGCAGCTTTCCTGGTACAGGGACGACCTGCTTGTCGGGCACGACCACACGAGGACCATCCCGGCGGAGACCTTGAGTATCGGTTCCCATGTCATCCGGCTTACAGGTACCGACGGCACCAATTCCGACTCCAAAACCGTGACCATTACGGTCAACCCGAATCCCACGAACCTACCGCCGGACGAGGTCACTATCAGCAGTCCCGCGCAAGGTCTTGTTGAAGGCCCCTTCGCGTATGACACCGGCGGATGGTACTTCAATATGGTTCTTGCGGGAAGCGCCCATGACCCGGAAGACGGCAACCTGACAGGCACATCGCTGAGATGGACCCGTTCCACCAACGGCGGCGCGCCGGTGTCTCTTGGGACCGGGGCGAGCCGCACCGTGAAAACCTATTACACCGAGGGGACAACTGTCTATAATGTCACCCTGACCGCAGAGGACAGCGCGGGCAACACAACCTCCGTCACCCATCGATTGGAACTCACCATAATTCACTGAAAAGACAAACGAAGACACTTTTGCGGGTGCGCTGCCAACAGGGAAACAGGGTTGGGCTGAACGCCAACCCGGATGACACTGCCCACAACCATTCATTTTCACGTAACCCCCGAACCTGCTGGGACGCGGAAAGGTGTATCTTTACAAATGCCCGGCAAATCAACCTCCGGTGGCTGTGGCAGGCAGGCGCACGTCGGAACGTACGCCTCTGAAATGACGCTTGTTGTGTTGCATGTTTAGTCCGGCAGTCTCTGCGTGGAGAAGCCTGTGTCGTTTTCGAAACCGCACAGGTTTCTTTTTGGTTTGCCGGGCAGGATACGTTTGCCCGGAGATGCACATCCCTCAGGGCGTGTACGGAAGGCTGAAGGCATCTTGCACTGTTTGTACTCCTTCCCCTCTTACAGGCCATCCAGGAGGAACGGTTAATCATATGGCAAAGGTGTCCGTTCTTTGCCATATAGCACATAGAAAAAAACGCGCACGTGTCTTTTTAATCTATTATTAAAAGAATATAAAATGTCATGAACAAAAAGGTTGGAAATTCATTTTAGATTTGTTATAATAAGCAATAGAAACTTCTATTTTTATTATAAATATAAAATAATAACTCTAAATTTTTCTTGTCACTAGATGACAGGACGCATAGAAGTTCGGGCGGTTGCAGCAGTAGAGGGATAGCCATTGACGCAAAGGAGACGGGAACATGGATATGAACTACCTGGAAACACAATACAAACATGCGGAACTTTTGTTCATAATGAAGGAATTTGAAGACGCGTTGGATGTCCTGGAGGAACTGCTCCAGCATCTGCCCAATAACCCGGAGCTATTACTTGCGAAAATCAAGTGCCTGGCAGCGATGGGATTTCGGGAAGAGGCGAAAAGTCTGTGCCGTCAGCTTATGGAATCTTGCCAAAATCCCCATGTCCTGACCCTCTGGAATACCCTGTGCAGTAATGAGGTGTATTCGCCCACGGTCTGAAAACCGGGGACGTCCTTCGGATTGCTCTCCACCCAATGGGGGCTATGTCCGCAACCCAGGGAAAATAACACTACGTGAGCTAAAATGGGACTGCCTTCGGCGCACACCAAAACCATGAATGACGTACCTATTCTTTAATCGCACCCGTGGCTGCCCTGTAAATAAGGTTGGAACGCAGAGACGATCAGTCGGGAGCGCCTTTTCTGGGGGCGCGGTTCAGACACCTGCCGCTGTTGAGGTGTCGGTATTTGATTCCTCTTGAAAAGAAGTCATTTTGCGCCACGCATCGTCGGTGAAATTTCTGGTCCGCAGGCGGTAACCAGCGCAAACAGTCAGGGTCCATGCCGCATATGCGGCGAGAACCCAAGGGCGTTCGTAGGCTACCACAAGTCCGAATCCCAGAGACGCCGCTATCGTGATACCGGCGCATATTACCAAAACCGATTTGGGAAATTGAATGTAAGCGTCCGAGTAGCAGCGGGGAAACCGGCGGCATAGCCGTATCGCGGCGACGCCCAATGCGGATGAAATCGCCAGTACGCCCGTAGCCGCCATATACCCGTAAAAATCGGTCTCAAACTGGCCCAGCAGCAACATGCCCACGAGGATGAAATAGACGGTTACGGCATTGCGGGGTGCGCCGGAACGGGGGTCGATATTTGCCAGCGTCCGGGGAAGGATGCCATCGCGGGCCAGGGCGAAGAGTTCACGCGGCAAGGTCAGCGCCGCGGCGTTTAAGGCGGCGGCCCCTGCCGTCAAGGCGCCCAGGCCGATGAAGTGGACAAGTGCCGCCGGAAGGAAAAGGGTTGCTGATTCACGAAGGGGGGCGTTCATGGCGGCGTACCGGGCGGCATCATAGGGGATGGTGGTCACAAACACCGAACCTACGAGGATGTAAATGAAGGCGACAATCAAGCCGCCGATAAGCAGTGCGCGCGGTATGGTGCGCCTGGCATCCTGAATTTCCTCCCCCATTTCGGCAATGATTTGAAAGCCCATGCAGATGGCATAACAAAGCAATATGCTCATCAGAAATCCATTGGCTCCCTGCACGGGTTGCAGCGTCATGTCGAGACCGGAATGAAACGCGCCGGCAAGCCCGTACAGGAGCAGTGCCGACAAAAACTGAACTGCCAGGACCAGTTGCAGGGACATGGCCAGGCGCACGCCGAAGGAATAGATTCCGTAAAATACAGCCAGGATGCCCGCCGCCATCAAGCCCACCGGTATCCCCTCGAGTATATAGCCTTGCATATATTGAGCAAGCGTGCGGGTCGCTACGGATACGGAACAGGCGCCTCCCAGCAAAACCCAGGCGGAGACGAGTACACCCATGCAGGGAGAGAGCATCCGGCTGGCGAACATATACCCGGCCCCCGCCGTGGGAAGCGCGCCCGCCAGTTGGATTAAGGGGATTACGCCAATCATCGAAACGGTAATGGCGATGACAAAGGAAAGCCAGATGGCCGGCCCCGCCAGCGCGCCGATATCGCGCACCATGACAAAGATACCAGCGCCGATGACGCCGCCCACGACCAGGGCGGACGCCCCCGCCAGGCCGATGGTTCTCTGCAAGTGGAGGGTGTTTCCCATGGTTTTAACGGAGTCGTCCATGTACGCTATAGTGCCATACAAAACGATGAAAAGGCAACAGCCGGAAGCGCGTTATGGTTTTTTCTCGGGGTGGTGCGGGAGAAAAGAACCTATGCCTCGGCGTTTCCCTCAGGGATTGCTTTTCGGATAACTGTTTTCAGGACGCCTGCAATATCTTCCGCGGACATCGGTTCGCGGATTGCCCGGGTAAATTCGCCTTCACGGCAGGCACGTGCCAACTGTGACAACGCGGCCAAGTGAATTTCTGGAGATTTACTTCTGGGGCTAATAAGGGCGAGAATGGTTCCCGCAGGCGTTTCCACTCCCGGGAAAGACCATCCGGCGCCTCCCGCCCCCACCAGGATGGTCGTTGATCCCACACTATCGCTATGGGCGTGCAGCATGACGATTCCGGGCACCAGTTCGACGGGGTAGTTGGCCGCAGCCTGTCTCAGAAGTTCTAGTATATCGTTCCGCGGCGCGTCCCTATCGCAGAGTCGGGCGGCCATTGTTTGCAATGCCATGTCCAGCGGCTGAGCCTGGTCAAGTGTAACTGGAAGAATCAGGTGTGACGAAATACTGTCCGGGATTTCATACTCGGAAGGCGGAGCGTATTCCACCAGGGCCGGGTATGCGATGAGCAGATTTAATTGTGGAAAGCGTTCCGCGATGATGTCGGGAAGCCGGTTCATGCTCGGCCTCCAAAAAGTTCCAAGGGGCCGTTCTGAGGGCAGGAGGACCATGTCGTCCGGGGTCAGGTCTCCAAGAAGCCTTTCCCGGAGGGTTTCCCAGCTGTTCAAAGAGGTCACAACGCAGGGTGTTTCCGGAATTGTTTTCTCAAACAGGGCCTCCATGCGCTCCGTTTCTTCGGGGTTGCAGATGTACAGGTGTACTTTCGCGCCCAACTGCCTGGCCAGACGCTGGGATTCCGCTGCAAGGTCCCCGATATCGCTGCGCTGACTCGCGCGCGGCGGAAGGGGCACCCGCAGCCGCCTGGTGGTGTTCAAGGACGTGACCAGGCGACAGAACATCAACCGTGAGGGGCATTCCTGAAGCATCCGCTTCCGCACGGTTCCAAAAATACGAGTTGCTACGGTCTTGTCCTGTCCCCATCCGAAGAGGGCAAGATCCGCATGCATTTCTCGGGCAGCCTTCACAATGCCATCGGCAGTGTTCGTACTGATCCTTACCCGCGGTTCCACGGGAATCTCGGCGGACGCGGCACGGGCGAGGCATTGGGCCATCAGGTTTTCACCCTCGGCGACCTTCGCGCCCATGTCGTTTTCATCAGGTACGATGGTCAAGGGATGCAGCCGGCTGCCACGCGTCGTATCCCGCAGTACGAAAGCAAGGTCGAGAAGGCGTGCGGCTGTCCGGGTATTGGCTACCGGTATCAGCAGGCGCTGCTCCGTCTTTTGCAGGAGCGGTTTGGCAGCGGGCCCGATTTCCATACGCCTGCCATACCGTTCCACCGCCCAGCTACCCAGAGGGCAGGTAACCAGAATCATTGCGATAGCACCATTCAGGACGGATACATCGAAAATATGCAGTTCATACCCCACCAATGCGGCGGCGAGCGTGGCTGCAGCCTGCACTACGCTCAACCCGAACATAACCTGCCCTTCTTCCCGGGTATAGCCGAAGAGGCGCCGCGCCGTTTGAGCGGCAAGGTATTTCGTCAGGATAACGCCGCAAACCATGGTGGCGGCAACCAGCCAGCTCTGCGAGTCCTGTACCAGAGCCTTCAGATTTACCAGCATCCCCACAGAGATGAGAAAGAAGGGGATAAATACCGTATTGCCGACAAACTCAATCCGGTTCATCAGCGTGCTGTGCTGGGGAATGAGCCGGTTGAAGGCAAGACCCGCCAGAAATGCTCCGATTATGGGCTCCATCCGCGCGTAATGGGAGGCATAGCTGAAGGCGCACACGGTACCCAGGACAAAAAGGAACTGTGCGCCGCCATTTTCGCTGTTGTTGCGGAAAAACCACCGGCTCAACCAGGGTATACCCCACCAGCCCGCGGCCACCAGCGCCGCAAGACTGGCCAGAATCTCCACCCAGAACAGGGGGGTAAGGGCCACCCCTTTGGCGGCGTCCGCAATTACCGCCAGTACCATAAGCGCCATGATATCCGTAATGATGGTGGCCCCGATGGTGACGGCGACCGGTTCACTGCGTACAATACCGAGTTTGTCGGCCACCGGAAAGGCCAGCAAGGTATGGGACGCGAACATGCTCGCCAGGAGAATGGCTTCGGGCCATTCCATGTGGAGTACACAGCGGCCGAGAAGAGTTCCCAGGCTTTGGGGGATGATAAAGGTCAGCAGGCCGAAGACCAGGCTGCGGTTGCGGGATTGGATGAATTGTGGCAGGTCAATCTCCAGTCCGGCAAGAAACATGATGTACAACAAGCCTACGGAACTGAAAAGCATGACGGCGGAGTTACGTTCAAGAAGGCCTGTCCCGTGGGGTCCTAAACATGTTCCCGCCAGCAGTAGCAACACCATGTCCGGAACGCGCAATTTTTCGGCGGCCAGGGGCATTACCAGCGCGGTGGTGATCATGATGGTAAAAACTAATGTAGGATCGGTTATTAAGGCCATAAAGGCTTATTCCCGGAGATTTTGCCCTGTTCTTGTGACCGGTGATGGTGTGTTTATAGTAACATAACTGTCTGATTATACGAACTTGGGTGCCATCGGGGAAGTTTCCAAGACAAATTGGGAGCGCCCCCGAGGCCCATATACGAGATGACGTAGAATCCTGCGTCCGAATTTTTGCGAATGCAGGATGCTCTTGCTATACTACGAATCAGGCCGTTTCGCCCGGTGGGACAACTTATTCAGGATCGGTTGTCCGGCTGGTGTGGTATTATCAGGAGAGGGTTGCCCTGCGCCATGGCGTCAGGGAATGTTTCCTGTTTCCGCATAGGGATACGAAGGCCGTCTTTTCGGGCTATATAACAGGAAAGGACCGTTTCAATGCCCCATGAGTTGGTATCGGTGGGCGTTATATGCGCGGACGTGATGGTCCGCCCCGTTGATGAGGTTCCCCGCCGTGGCACCCTGGGGTTGGTTCCGAAGCTGGAAATGCACCTGGGCGGACTGGCCGCGGTTACTGCAAGCGCTTTTTGCCAACTGGGCGGCAACGCTGCATTCCTGGGCAGGGTCGGCCGGGATGGTTTTGGCGATTATCTGCTTTCCGCCCTGCAGCACAATGGCGTCGATGTCGGCGGTGTAAAACGCGATGACAGCGCCCATTCTTCGGCGACGGTCGTGTTGATAGACGGCGCGGGTGAACGTACGTTTCTGCACCATGTGGGGGCGAACGCGGTAACCTGCGAGGAGGATATGGACTTTGAAGCGATCGGGCAGGCGCGCCTATTCCACTGGGGCGGCCCTGCCATCATGCCGCGCCTGGATGGTCCGCCCATGGGCCGTGTTTTTGCGAGGGCGAAAGCTCTGGGCGTCACCACGAGCATGGATACCTGCTATGACGGCAATGGCGTCTGGCTTCCCCTGATTGAGCCATCCCTGCCCCACCTTGACCTTATTTTTTCCAGCTTTGAAGAGGCCTGTCATTATACCGGGCGTACGACGCCGGAAAGTATAGCGGATTTTTATCTCGGCTACGGCATCAAGGTTGCTGTGATTAAATTGGGCGGAGACGGCATCTTTGTAAAGTCCGGCGGCCAGCAATGCCGGGTGCCCGCTCATCGTGTCGACGTGGTGGATACTACCGGCGCCGGAGACGCCTGCTGTGGGGGCTTTCTTTATGGCTGGGTGCGCGAATGGGACGTGGAGCGGTGCGCACGGCTGGCCAACGCCGTCGGCGGTCTGACCGTGCAACACATGGGTGGCGCTGAGGCCATTACGGGGCTGGACCAGGCAGTAACCTTTATGGAGACACTTTCATGACTATGCTTGCCGCTTGTATTGTGCTTGCCGTGGCTGGCCAGGGATGGGAGAAGCCGGTGATTCAGGAAGCGGAACTGGCAGCACCCGTGGCCATTGAACCGGCTGCGCCGCCCGCCACGCTTCCGGAACCTCCGGGTGAAGCCGGGACGGCGCCGCAGGCACGGAGCGGTATGCCGTCCGAGAGCGGGACGAATGATGGCGCTGTCAACGAGCTGCGTTGGGAATACGATGAATCGGGGCAACCCGTGGTGCGCCAATCGCCGGTTGACCTTTCAGAGGCCGAAACGCCAGCGCAGGTGCCCCAACCTTCGGTCCAGCCCAAGGCGCAGGCCTTTCAGGAGATAAAGAAAAAACCCCCACGTGCCCGTTCCGTCGCCACGTTCTGGTTTGTATTGCCCAAAAAATAAACGGTAGTTCGTACGGATAACAAACGGATGAATTTATTTTGTAAATATTTACCGTTGATGCTGGCTGTTGTCGGCGCGGTTCTGCCGGGGTTCCATGCCTTTGGCGAGGAGGATGCGCAGGTCCCCGTCCGCGATCTGCAAACCAACCGGCGCAACTTCGACCTCGGCCTGTCCGCGCTAATCAAGTTGCGGGACGCGCGTGCCGCGGAAGCGGTTGTGGATACGGCGGAGTCCGCCGGGGCGGCGGCATCCGGGGAGGATGCGGAAAAAGCCGCAAGCCCGGCGCATGGCCAGCCAATTTTAAAATACAGGAAGCTGCCGTTGCACACCGGTTCGGTGCGTGCGCCCCGTCCGGGGCGGCCCTCGGCCAATCCCTTGGAGCAACTGGACCGGCGCGCCCTGCAGGATGCTATCACCCGTCCCCTGGAGTTCGGGGCGCCCAGCCTGGGTTTTCAGCCGCCCGACTGGACCGAACCGTTACGCGACATAGAAGCCGATTCCATGGTCACAGACCTGAGCACCGGGGAAACTCTCCTGAAGGATAATGTGCGCTTACGCCTGGGAACCATGCTGTTCCGGTCGGACGCGTTCCAATACATGGAAGAGGCTGGGCATTACACAGCTACGGGGCACGTCCGGGTACAGCAGCATGAATCGCTTCTGATGGCGGACACGTTGACGTATACCGCGCCTGAACCCGAGGTGGTTGAACGCACTTTTGTGTTGGAGCCCGGCCCGGATGAACAGCGCTTCGCCAAACGGCGCCTGAGCATGGGGCGCCTGCTCGCCGAGAATCTGCATGTTATCGAACCGACCCGGGAAATGTACGCTGAATTCGTGGATTATGATTTTGCGGCGCAACAAGGGGAACTGCGAAACGCCCAGGGAGTCGCCAGCGTGTTCTTTTACAACGCGGAAAAAATCCGCATCAACGGGCCGGAAGACGCCGTTATGAATAATGTCTGGGTGACCACCTGCCCTCTGCCCGACCCTTTCTATCGGATCCTTGTCAAGGAACTGACCATTCGCGGCAGCGACGAAGTGACGGCGCACAATGTCCGGTTGCAGTTAGGGCGTTTCAAAACGCCTTTTTATGTGCCGTTCTGGCGCGCCAGCGCAGACCGTCCTTACACGCTGGATTATGACAGCGGTCGGCGTGCGGAAATCGGGTATTATGCAAACCTCGGCACGCAGGTGGAAGTCAGCCCCCAGGTGTCAGTTGGCCCCCGGGTCATGCCAACGGAAAAAGAAGGTATCGGTCTTGGCGGCGACGTTTACTATGATTTTATGTCAAAACCGTCCTCATACCTGTTCCGCACCAAGGGTGAAGCCCATGTGCTTCAAACGACCAAGGATCGCGGGTACGGGCTGTGGCGCCACCGTTATGTATATGATGATGACTTGATTCTGCGCATGGAGGCGGAACAATGGTCTGATGAGGAGTTTTTCAAGGACTTTTTCTATGACGAATACCGCAACCGCACGACGCCGCGCACTTTCGCGAATGTGACGTACCGGCGGCCGGACTATATCGCCACAGGCACTGTCCGGGTAAATACGCATTCCTGGATAGAGGAAACGGAACGCCTGCCGGAAGCGACATTCCACCTGCTTGAACGGCCCCTGGCGGATCGTTTGTATGCGGCCTTTGATACTGTCACGGGATACAACCGCCAAAAGCGGCGGGGTATCGAGGGGGCACGCAGCGTCAATATCGCACGGTTGACTTATGACTGGGAACCCCATCCCGCATTGAACATAACCCCGTTCTACGAGGCGGAGGGCGCCTGGTACCAGCGCACGCGCGACTGGGACGACAGCGGTTCACGGTTTTCCAATCTTGTGGGTGTAACCGCCCAGACCCGGTTCCATAAGGTTTATCCGGGGTTTCTGGGTTTTTCGGGATTCAAACACGTGATTGAGCCTTCGCTTACCTATTCGTACCGCCCCAGCTCCACGCTGGCCGCCGAGGATACGCCCCAGTATGATTTTCTGGACAATGTTTACGGCCGTAGCCGGATGGAGGCCAAGATCAGCAATCTTTTTTACGGGCGCGACGCCGAAACGAATGAAGTGTGGCAGGTGGGGCGTATCAGCCTGTATCAGGGCAATGATTTCTGGAACGAAATGCGCAAGGCGGATGATTACGAACTGGAACTGGATATCCGGCCACGGCCTTGGTGGGGCGCGCAGATGGTCGGGGAAATACATCATATCAACAACGATGAGTACATGCTCCTGGAAGCCCCGGTTTTTTATAAGCGCTGGTTTTATGATGCCTACGAACGCCTTTTCGACAGTTCCTTCAATGATGAAGCGGACGATTATAACAGTGCTTACACCGATTTCAGCCGGTTGTTGACGCAGGTGTATTACGACAATACACTTCTTGGGGGCCGCGTATCGGCACGGCTAGGCTTTGCGTATACGGATACACGGGGTGAAATTTATAACCGTGAGATTTTGTACGGCATGGGGTACCGGCTGAGCGACAAATGGGGGGTGGGATTTGAACATATCTACAATCTCAACGAGGGCGATATGCGGAGCCAAACATACGAACTGCGCCGACGGTTTGAATGTTGGGAATCCGCCTTGCGCTTCCGCGACCGGGAATCGGGATTCGATGTGGATATCGAGTTTAGCCTGGTGGCGTTTCCCGGAAGCGCTATCAAGTTTTAAGGGTGAGTGAAGGCGCGCTCCACTGGCGGAGGTGTTTCGTGTGTACCCTTGCCCCATCCCGGGCAGCGCTTCCTACGGCTTCATATCTTTTTCCGCACGCGCTTTTTTTCGCCTCTCATTAAAGATACTATGCGTTAGGCCCGCATAATTGGCGATATTGGCAAGATGAAGTCCGGGAATATAAAGGAGTACTTCCGGCCTTTGAAAAATCCAGCACCCGGTGATATACAACGTCATGAGGAAAGTCAGGGGTAAAAAGAGCACAACAGCGGACACGGGGCCGTTCGGAAAGATCCATTGGTAGGCGGAACGGGGATGTTTTCTTCTTACGGCGAGAGCATACAATCCAAAGTGATAGTAGTGCATCCAGAAATCCCGGAAGGTATTTCTGTCAAAATGACCGATAAGCGCGCCGGGAATGAAGAATAATCCAACGCCCCGGTCCTGGCAACGGAAAGACCATTCCACATCTTCACAGACTTCCAGAGATTCATCAAAGGGTCCAACGTATTCGAATACTTCGCGGTGTACGCTCGTATTATGGGTGGGTACATGCCTGTCCCGTATTCGGCATGGTTTGGACATGGAGGAACCAAACCAGTTTGACAAGGTGTCCGACCGGCCCCAGTAGGAGTCGCTGATGCCGCTGACCGTGCTGTGAAAAACATAGCGCGGTAGGTGCGCTTCCCTTGCCATGGCGCCCGCCCGGGCATAGAGGTCCATGTGTTTTTCAAACCAGTGTTCGTCTGATATGTCGCCGTCGCTATCTATAAACACGAACAGTTCGGCTTGTGCGCCTGCGATACCCGTGTTGCGCGCCTTGCCGATGCCGCGGCGCGATTCATGACGAAGAATACGCAGGGGGAAAGGGAGGTTACCAGGCAGTTCTGCCGGCGTCACGGGTGTTGTGGAGCCGTCATCGACGATCACCGCCTCGAAATCGCACCGGCTTTGCCTTTTCAACTGGTCGAGCACATGGAACAATTCACCGGTACGGTCAAAGACCGGGATGATAATGGAGGCGGCGGGCGTGTTCACGGATCGATACCCAGCAAAACAGCGAGAATGGACCGGGGATGGGTCTGGATATTTTCGCCAAGGTTGCAGTTGTGGGTACAGAAGCAGGGGCCCTGTTTCCGTTCATACTGTTCAAGGAATTCGTGCATTCGTTTTTCCAGTACATCCATGGGTTCTTCGAGTAGATTGCCAACGGGCGGCATGAGTTCGCAGAGGGATATGCCGCCGTCAGGATAGACCACCCGATGCAGGTAGGGCGCCTTGCACGGAACCCAGCAGCGTCGTGTGCGCAGGGTTTTCAGATTGATATGCCACAGGTAGCGTTGGTACCGTTTTTTAAGCATGCCCATCGGGGAATGGGGGCGGTTTCCGAAGCGGTAGGAACCGAGGATGTCGAGAATTTCAGGTGTGGCAGCCTCGAGTTCTTTGAGAGGCGGGAGGGCGATTGCGGGATCGTCAGGAGCGCCGCGCACCAGCAGTAAGGAATGATAATCCGGTTCCAGTGCGCGTATGTGGCGCATGAACGGGGTCAACTCGGGCAGATTGGCGTTCGATATGACCGTATTGACCTTCAGGGTGAGGCCGGGAACCTCGCGGAGCAATGTCAACGTCTGCAATGCATTCTGGTAGGACCCGGCGCCGCGGATGGCGTCGTTGATGGATTCAAACCCGTCTATGGAAACGGCCAAAGTGAGGCGGCCTTTAAAGAATGCCGCAAGATCGCGGGCCGTGTCCCGGATGGTATCCGGGTCCTGCCCGTTTGTGGGTATCGTGATATCGCTGTTCGGAAAGAGGCGGCAGATGTCGGCCAGGCCGGGATGCAGGAACGGTTCGCCGCCGCCAATGTCGAGCCACCGCACTTTACCGAGGCGGCCGGCGATGTGGCGCGCTTCCTCGATGTGCATATCCCGGCCGCCTTTCCTGACAAAGCAGGTTTTGCAACGCAGGGAGCAACGGTCTGTGATATGGAGGATCACATGGCGCAAATACCCCTGAAACAGGCATAACAGGGGATGTCGTAGCATGTTTCCTGCGGGTATCATGACAGGAGTTCCAGGAACGTGCGCGCATCCCGTGCAAGCTGTTTTCCAAGGTCCCCCGAGGTCCTGCGCGTTGCGCCGCCCAACAAAAGCAATACCAGGTACACCGTTTGCAGGCGGGCGGCAGCGCCGGTATCCGGTGCGCTTGTCTTTCGGATGTGGTCGTAAAAAAAAGTATATAGCCTGACCGCGCACGCGGTAGCTGCGTCACGAACCGTATTATCCGCCAGATCAGGGGAAAGCATTACCCGCGCGAACAGGCAGCCATGAAATCCAGGCGATTCCACACACTGTCCCAGTACTTCATGAAAGGCGTCCAGCATCGCGGCGCCTGTTTTGGCCTGTTCCCGTACCGCATCGAAGAACCATTCGTTCCAGGCCTCGAAATCATGGGTAACAGTGGCGGCGATCAGCCTGTTTCGATTACCGCACATCTGGTAGACCGTTCTTTTCGAAATACCGGCTTTGCGCGCAATTTCATCCATGGCGACCTCGGCAAAGCCCTGCTTTAGAAAAAGGTCACGGGCCGCTTCAAGCACCAGCAAGTGTTTCGTGGCAGTGTTGGTTGTAAGCCTATCTTTCATGGCGTCGGTATCCGAGGGCATGGCTTGCGGGAGTTGCGGTCCGGGGTATCAACCTCTTTCTTCCCATATGGCTTTCAGAAGTTCCGTTCCAGTGAGCACCAAGGCCTCGATTTCGGGCACGATGGCGCTGCCATGGCCGCGGCGGAGCTGCAGGCGCAACACGGTCAACGCGCGTGCCAGCGGCAGGACCTGGATGCCCCGTTCGCGCGCCGTCGCAGCGTATCCCCGTCCATGGAGGGCGCTCAGGGCTCCATCACAACCACAGATAACGGAGCTTGCCTGGATGAGGAGTTCGCGGGGCCGACAGATTTCCGGAGTGGCATAGATCAGGTTGAACAGCGCTTCCCGCGCGTCATGAACGGGATTCAAGTCCGCGATGGAAGTGTCCGAGTTCAGATGGTCCAGCGTCGCTTCGATAGATTCGACTTCCAGGCGGTATTGGCGCGCCAATTCCAGATCCATCCGGGTCTGGCGCAGGTCTTTCTGGATAATTCGTTGGGCAATCTTATGGTGCCAGAACTCGCATACCCCGGGTTGCGCCACCATGAAGAGGCGGCCCTGTCCGGGGAACATTTCGGATTGGCGCTGATGCAGAGATGGTTCCCAGGTGCGGTTGCGGACCAGCGCCGTGGTCTCATACACTTCCAGCCCGTCCGGCAGCGATGCCGGCAAGGACAGGTTTACCGAGGTTACCTGTTCCGTATCATTGTTGACCAGGTAGAACAGGAGATAGTCCGGTCCCTGCAGCCAGGATACGGAAATGGCATCCAGTCCGGGAAGGAGCCTGCTTTTGGGATTTTTCTTGAATCCGACAGAAAACTGCAGGTGTTCGGGGGGGGGAATCGGACGGGCGCTCAGGAACAGGGGCGCCAGCACCGTGAGGCGCTCCACCCGGTTGCCCAGTTCCGCCCAAAGGTCGCTGAATGTCAAAAACGGCCCCGTTAATGAACGTTCATAATGCCCCTCCACCCAGACCGGAGTATTATGGTAGGTGTGCGCAATCCATCCGCGGGCGCCGCCTGCCAGTGCGGAGTTCAACATCAGGCGCAACTGGGGGCTGGTACCCCATGGGGGATAATCAGAGGCGTATACGAATGCCGGCGCTGTGACCCAGAACTGTTGTCCTTGAAGCAGGGGGATATGCGTACGGAGGGTTTCTGCGATGGCCCAGGGCTCCCTGGGACGGAAATAGGAAAAGCCCGATGCGGCGAAATGAGGCGAAAACAAGGGGAAGGCGTCCGCGCCACCCAGTTGGACCGCCATGGGATGGTTGGGGTCTGCGGCGGCGATCATGTTACGCGCCCGGACGGAACCGGCGAGGTTTTGCTCGAAGGGGGTGTCCATGAGATTCCAGGCAAGGATGCCGTTGGATTGGGTGTGGGGCTTGATATACGAGTCAATCAGGTCATCCCCCTTCTCCGCGAACATTTCCAGGGGCCAGTCGAAGGCGGGGATCAGCCGCACCCCGAAATTTTCGGCCAATTCCACCACGACATTGAACGTCTCCTGGGAGAAGGTGTGCGCCCCTTCAAATACAATGCAATTGTGATGGTGTCGAACAACATCTTCAAAGGCGAGCCGAAGATAGTCGAACAAGGAAATATCCATAAGTTCCGCCAGTTGTTCCGCGACCGTGGCATGCATGTGAACGCCAAAAGGCAGAAACGTATCCAGCAGAGGATACGCGGGCGGCGCGGGTGTATCGCCCAGTCCGGAGGACAACCTGGCGAGGGCGTCGGCTTCATTGGGCAGCAGGCCCCGGAACCGGACCTGCGCAATCTCCAGAACCTCCTTACTGCGCCAGGCTGAATACAGGCGTAATGTGAACCGTGATATGCTTGCGGGAAAATCATGATGCGGTATCAGCATGATTGCCGTTAACCAGTCTCGGGAAGGTTCAAGAAAAAGTTGGTGGGCGCCGCCGGGGTAGGTCCACACACAGGCCGGGCAGGCGTGGGAGGTGACGCAGCGATAGGTAATTTCTACGACAGGAAACTGGCGGCAGTCCAGCGGGAAACGCGGGTCTTCTTCGGAAGTGACCGAAAGAGGCGCCCAGAAACGGGGCTTTTTACGGTCAAGGTTGTCTATGCGCCGGATAGCGGCAAAGTCGCTGTGCAGCAGAACGGAACCGCCGTCGGTGCGGCCGACCCATGCGGACGCCTTGGTCCATTCCAATTCCCCTGGGTCGTCGGTGCACTTCCACTTTTCAATGCTTTCCGGCGAGAACACCACCTGTGGAACATCTTTGACCGCTTCCGGATCAGGGGCGTCCGGGAGTTGTTTCAGGTATCCCTGGTACTTGTGTAGTGAGTGCATCAATCATTTCCTGTGCGCCGAGCGCCTTTTCCGTTTTAACCGTGGTCACGGGGGTATAAATACATTCATTTTCCGGAATGACAAAGGCGGGATCGCCTGCGGCCAGCGCTTTCAAAGCGGTTAAAACCACCGGGGCTGCGCCTTTCCCGTTGTCAATGACAAGTCCGTGCACAATGCCTTCCTCAATTTGTTGAAGCAGTTGTGCGGTCTGGCCGAAGCCGATTACCCGCACAATGCGGGCGCGCCCCGACTGTGTCACCGCGCTCGCCAGCATGGGCGCCTGATAATTTTCCAGGCCAATTAGGCAGGCGATTTCCGGGCGCTTTTGCAGAATATCCGCGGCGTTTGCGGCCACGAGCATCCGGTCGCCGAAATCCGCTTTCGGGCCTTCGAGATAAAACGTATCCTGAAGGGCCTCTTGAAGTCCTTCCAAGCGCGCCTTTGTCGCCTTGTCGTCGGGCTTCCCGCAGAAGGCCATGACTTTGAGCCCTTCGGGTATGGCGGTTTTCAACAGTGCGCTGAAGAGGGCGCCAACCTCCTTTTCATCCCTGCCCAGGAACACGCGCCGCCCCGTACCGGGCGCATCGGTGATTAATGTCGCAAGGGCCGTCTTGGAGGAGATTTCTGTGAGAAAGTCCCGCTGTTCTTTTGGTTTGACGGGACACAGGGCCAGTGCTTTCGCGCCATTGTCCAGCATTTGTAATGCCAGCCGTTGCTGCTGTTCCGCCGTTGCCGGGGAGGGGACCTGGAAATCCAGGACCACACCCTGGGCTTCGGCCTCCTTCTGGGCGGCCTCTTGTAGCGCGGTCCAGAAGTCCGAGGCGCCATTGGTCAGAATGCCCACGCGAAGTGGCGATGTTTGGGCCTGTGCCGACACGCAGACCATTGCCGCCAAACAAAAAAACAGGAACTGTTTCATGATGGTCCGTCCTTATACGGGTTGATGGTTTCTGAATACCCTCCGGATTCGGCCGTATGCTTTACGCGGAGGGCGTCCCCTAAATTGTACCTGCTTCGTATGGCTAAACGGAAGTTAGGTTCACGAAAACTGAACGATGCGGTCCGGAACAGGGGCGTTTGGGCGGGTTTATCGCCCGTTATCGTCATCCTCGGGCGGTGTCAGGAGAAACGGGAAAGTATCATTGCCCGGTCCCGGTATATGGTTGAATCCGCACAGCCATGACTGACGGTTATACCAGATTAAGACCTCCTCCATCCAACGTTCCGTTTTTCGCGAACAGGTCCATCTATAAAAACAAGCAACGCCTTGTGGGAAAGCACGATACGGCCCGTTTTCATGATTATGCTCTTTGACACCGGAATTTACTGCTTGGGACGTACCCTATTCTTTGCGAATCAGGACGGCCAGGTCCTTGCCGATTTCGGGCATCATAATCGTCAGCAGGCCGTCTGAAGAGGTTGCCGCCACTTGACCGGCGGGTTCTCCTTTCCACGTATCCCAGAAGCGGCAGTTGTAATTACCATCAGCCATGCCGGGGACCCGAATCGTACATTCGGGAAGGACGGCAACATGGACATTATCCTCTACATTCTTCCAGTGATGTTCAGGGTTAAGCACCCACAGCAGAGCGCTGGTACCGTTGGAAAGGCCTTCACAGAACACCGGGAGGATGCGGTTGCTGACATACCCTCTGAAGGCATATTCTTCCACGCCGGCCCAGTCCCCGTCGCTCACCTCCGCGATAAGGGTATGGTTGCCTGCGGGAACGTCCACGCCGTACCACTTCTGAAAGGTCGCCTGGTAACTGTTGTATTCCGGGCGCAGGCGGGTGGACGCGTATTCAGGGTTCGGGTTGTCCAGTCCCTTGGGCAGCGTGGAAAGGCGGTGGGTACCCGCGGCAACGCCGTCCAGGAAGAACTCCACCTGCGCCAGGGTAGACACGTCGCCGATGCGCATTTCAAAACGGCCGGGCTGCTCGAAGGACACCTGCATGACGAGAGGGACGCGCAACTCGGATTTCCAGGGACCAAACAGGAATTTGGGCAGGGCCGCGCCGTCGGCGCCTTTCACGGGATCAATCGTATACTGTTTGACGGGATTGGCTTCCCAGCCGCCGTTGGCCGGAATGGTCAGGTCCCCGTAAGACCCCGGATCCCGCACGGCTTGCGGGGGTTCCAGTTCCAGCGGTTCCCAAAGGCCTTCATTCCAGGGAACAAGGTCCGCAAAGTTCCGGATGGAGGAGTACTGCCCGTACAGGTTGCCCGGGTGAACGTAGGAGTCCCAGTACCAGATCATGGCGGTGCCGCCGTTACCGGACGCCAGCGACGACCATAACCCGTTATGCAGGTTTACACCGCGGAACGCTTTGTCATAGTTTTCATCGGAGGAGCGCCAGTCCAGCCCGAACTCCGCCATCAGATGCGGTTTCCCGTATTTCCGGTGCCAGTGGGCGTCTTTTTTGATAATGGCCTCGACGCTGGTGACATTCCCTTCCCCGTAATAATGGGTCATGGTGAAATCCACGTCCGGCAGTATCCATACTTCCTCCTTGCCATAGGTGGTGGATACCAGGTGCTGATACGGATCAAAGGGAGGCGCATCGCCGGTTCCCTTGATACAACCCGACATCTCCGCTATCCACGCCGACGGTGCGTTGGCTTCATTCCAGAATTCCCAGGCGAAGACGTTGGTATAGGCGCCATACCGCGCGGTGATGTAGCGCAGCCGGTTCCGGTAGTACTTTCGCGCCTCCTCATTCGTCCAGAAATCCACCGGTTTTTCACAGGGCCCCCCGTTCGCCTTGTTGAAGGGATTCGCATTCCAGAGTCCCTCGTTAAAATAACCGCCCGTGGTGAATTCGCCATAGGTGCCCATGCAGAGCATGACCTGGATGCCCTGTTTCTCCGCAACATCGAGTATGTAATCGAGTTTCCATGCGTTGGCGAGGTTGTACACACCGAGCCCGCCGAAACGCGAGGGGTCCGAGCCCTGCTGCCCATCTGCGTTCCATTCAATGCCCAGGTGCCAGGGGGACATCCAGATCCGTATCCAATTGCCCCCGGCCGTGCCCAGCGCGGACAGCCAGTCATCATAATCAAGGGTGCCGCGCCGACCGGGCCAGCACATATTCTCGCCCACAGCAAAAAAGGGATGCCCGCTGTCAAAGGCGAAAAGAAAGGGGTTGTTCTTGTCGCGCCTGATAAAGCCTGGATGCGGGGAGGAGGTTACGATAAATGTGTGGAGGGGCGAAGAGACGCTTCCTGTATGGTCTGTCACCCTAACCTGGTATTGCCAGCGTCCCGCAAGAGGTGGCGTAAAACGTATCCTCCATCCCGCTTTACCTGTTGGAATAATACTTTCGTTTTCATTCTCACTATGCCGTTCAAAGGATTGAGCATAAAAACCGTTTACCCGGGTCTCAGCTCCGGATTCATGAGAAAACGCGGCATGGACGTCTATTTCTTCCGGGTTGAAGGGATTTGCATAAGAGGCGCCCACATCCGGTTCCAGTTCGAGCAGGCCGTAACAGGAAATCTCGGCGGTGTTGGCCTCCGTGGATGATAAGGACAGCGCATCGTGATGCGACAGAGATGGTACCTGCGCCAGATAGCCGCTGACGAGTAGCGATAACAACGTGATTTGCATGGAAACACCCTTCTGGTAGTGATGTGTCAAAGATGAGGGCCTATTGTCCCTTGAAAGCCGTAAAAGCGGAGTCGTGAAGTCCGGGAATCAATCCATCCGCGCAATAATGACGGAATAATTCTTTCCGTATTTCCTGGCGCATTTCGGACAGGTGGTATACCACATGAACCACTTGCGAATGTTCATCCCCTGTTCACGCGTGTACGATTCAAACTCCTTGCACCATTTTCCGGTGTCCCTATACGGCCCCTCGTAGACCTTGCTGAAATAGCGGCCGCTCAACGTGACGTTTTCCGCCCCGGGAATCTCCTTGTCCACGGCCAGAAAGACCTCTATCTTCCACTTGGAGCTATGGTCGGAAAGGCAGAGGTACTCCGGTATGGTGGCGCCGGACGCTCGTACGAGCTCATGTGTCCTTGTCATAACGGTGCCAAAGTTCAGCGGCATGTAAAGGAAACTGAAGGCGCGGTCTTTGATAAATTTCTTCTCGCTCCATACAAAAGTCTTGCTTTCCCAGAGCGCGGGCTCAAATTGTGGACAGCAGAGGACAGTATCCATAGGTCATGTCCTTCTCAATAGGATTTATAAAACACGGTGAATCCGGTTTATCGCCTTAAATTAGGCCCTTATCGGAAATTTTCTATCATCAAAAACAAGAAGATTTGCATGTTGTTCACGCTTTAGCGTGCTCTTCAAGGCTTGTGCGTGGCCCGCACGCTAAAGCGTGAACAACATACAAACAAAACATTTCTTGGGTTGTGGGTAAATCCCACGTTGGTATAAACCTTACACGGTTAGAAAAGGGATACCTGTCTCAAAGGTATTTTAGGGAGTTGATTTTCGAACACCCATATCTGTCTCGCAGTTACCGCTGCCCAGGCAACGCGCCTGCAACCGCAAAGTAGTAACGCCTTTCTCGTCGTCGGTAACCTGATCTGTGCGCTGGATACGCCAGGCATTGGGTAGGTCCAAGGGTGTGATATGACGCGGCGCTTCCACGTCCGCAATAAGCAGCATGGCATTTGCTGTCTCAAGCGTGCCTCCCCTATCAGCCTGTTGGATCTCGATGATATATTCCCCCGGTTTGCGGATCGCCGGAGTCAGGTCTATTTCCACGCTCCGCCAGTCTTGAGAAAGACGGACGTCTTTCCACGATTCTATGGGAATTTCTTCCGCTTTCCCAGATTCCCGGAGGGGCGCCAAAGGGTCATTGGCCTCATACGCGACGAACTGCACGATACTCGGTATGGTGGCGGATTTGGTGATATGCAACCGCAGCGCTGTCACCTCTACCTTCTCAAAGGTATCTATGCGTTTATAGCCGATGGGTTCACCCTGAGCGAGTAATGCCCAAGTATCGTTGACCAGGCCCTCCACCCGGAATTCCCGGACGGCGTGTCCCCGACGGATGTCTTCTTTGATGACGGTATGGGTAACGGGCGTGGGCGTGTCAAAACGTATTTCGAATTCGGTGTCCTCTCCGGAGGTCTCGCCTTTCTTGTTTTCATAGAGGCGTTTTATGGCAGCACCAAATTCACGGTAACGGGCCAGGTGTGATTCCGGGATGAGCCCGGAAGTGTCCGGCGTGGCATTCAACAACAGTACGCAGCCGCGCCCGACGGACTTCAAATAGATCTCCATCAGGGTATCGAGGGGCTTCAACATATGATCCGTATCGGGGCCCCAGAACCATTTGTGGTCCAGAAGGGTCGTGTCCATTTCCATGGGCAGCCAGGCATCGCCATCGGGATCGGAATGAGTACCCGTGGCGCCGCCGGACAGGGCGTCCGCCCGCTTCACAGTCTGCCAGGCGGGTTCGGGGGCGATGCCTTGTTCGTTGCCGGGCCAGCGCAGCGTGGCATGGGGCCCTTGAAAGACCATGACCTTGGGCGCGTATTGTTGGATGATGTCGCCCAGTTCAATGACGCAGCTGCCGTCGAACCAGAGTTCGGAAATCTCGCCGTACCGGGTGAGCACTTCGGTCCACTGGCGGCGCAGCACCTCGTTGTACTCTTCCTGCTTCGTCGGGTCGGCCGTTTTGCCGCCGCTGCCGATGCCCGCGCCCCACTGGTCGTCACCGGGATAAATATACACGCCGAGCTTCAGCCCGTGACGGCGGCAACTGGCGGCCAGGTCGCCGAGCACGTCTCCCTTTCCGTTTTTCCAGGGGATATTACGCACGCAGTATTCCGTCGTTTCCGTGGGCCACCAGCAGAACCCGCCGGTATGCTTAGCCACGAAGAGAATTTGTTTTGCGCCGAAGGACTTGGCGGCCTCACACCACTGTTCCGTGTCTAGCATTTCCGGGTTAATCTTGTCCAGCGGCGTGGAATGATCGTCATATTCCCGGCCCTGCCAGGTGCAGGGGTCCAGGCAGAGGAACATCTGGACTTCCATTTCATGCCAGGCGATTTGTTCTGGCGTGGGAATACCGGCGGGCGAGGCAGGAGGTATAACCGCCCCGGTGAGCAACAAGACCATTGGCAGTAGTTTCATAATGTCGCGTACCCTCCTTCGGTTCGTGCTTTGGACGCTGGTCTATCTCACAAAAACAAAGTTTGAGAATGTTGAATCCTTAATATCATTACCTATATGGAGTGCGCAAGTCATACTTGCGCTTTGACTTTCGTGATATCGTAGACTTGAAGTATATGCATCAGGCCCACGAACTGCACAAGCAAGAAAGCGAAAGCGCAAGTATGACTTGCGCACTCCAAAAAAAACGGTTTAAGGATAATATGGAACAATAATTACAATAGACTAAATCGTTACTGAATCTTCAACTTTTATTTCGCAGTGAATCTCCTTCCTGATCGTGGCACTAAGGAGGCCACACCGGCGAGGACCAACGCGAAGGCCGCAGCGCCCAAAAAGAGCCGTTCATAGCCGAGGCTGACCCAGATGGCGCCCGCCACGGTGGGGATGAGCATGGAGGCCACATGATTGATGGAAACGCCCATGGCCAGGGAGGAATTCAGTTCCTGGGGTGACGGTGTCAGCCGCGACAGGTAGAGGGCGCGGGCGTTGCCGAGTGCGAAGAGCATTTCGTCCAGGATGAAACAGCAACAGGCGAGCCGCCGCGCCCAGCCCGGGTCGGCGATGAGCCACTGGGCGTACCCGTAGCCCAGGCAGACCACGACCAGCACGAGGCCCTCCGCGATCATCACAACCCGTTCCCCCGTATAATCCATTACCATACCCATCAGGGGCTTGAACACGATACCTATCAGGCAGGAGACCATGAGCAGTCCCGCGATGGACGGCGCCGGCAGGCCGTACACCTTGATCAGCACCCAGGGCCCGAAGGTGAGAAATATCTGCTTACGCGCGCCGGAAAGAAATTCGAGCAGGTAATACAGCCGGTACGCCTTCCGGAATACCAGCCGCTGCCGGGGCTGGTGCAGGTGGGGGATGTGCATGGTCGCGTAGAACAACCCGCCGCACAGGAAGACCCCTGCCGCGCAGAGGAAGGTGGTTTGATACTGGGGCGCGGCGCGGTCCATGAACAGCCACACCAGTCCGGTTCCCAGTGCCGTCGCCATTGTGCTCACCGCCGCGGCCTGGCCCAGGCGGGCGCCTCGGTTGTGTTCCCCGCTCAGGCCAATCACGATGGATGCGCCAACGGGCTGCAACAGATGCACACCCGCGCTCATGGCCACCATGCTCACTATCATGAAAGGGTAGGAAAAGCCGTTCAACGCCAGCCCGATCAGCCCGGCCGTGGAAAGGAATACCGCCACCAGCCCCACCCGTGTCATCGGCAACATGCAGAGCAGCCCCGTCATGACGACCACCAGAAAGCCGGGCAGCTCCCGGGGGAATTCCAGGTGGCCCCGCGCGTCGGCGCCCAGGTGAAACGTTTCGGCAAGGAAATTGTTGAACGTGGAATCATGCATGCTCGTCGCCATGGCCACGCAGGCCAGTGCGCCGTAATAAAACCATAACTGGTATTTCAAGGGAATGACTGGCATGGGCATAACAAGTCCTGAACGGGCACGACACGGGAGTACTGTTAAAGAACTACAAGCATTGTACTTGAGTGGACGCTTCCGCTTAAATCCGCCGCGGCAGAAGTCTACTCCTACGGGGTAGTCAGGATGACCGTAAGGATTACCAACAGGACAATCTGGCCATCATCGGCGGAAGTGGTTCTCATGGGAAGAGGTCTGTTTTCTTGCGCCAATCGATCGAAAATAAAGGGATAAATACGGGAACATCGCCGGTCTCGAGAGATTAGCTGTCCATCATCGTGGATAACTGAAGTGTTGCGCTATACTTCGTTTGCCAGGATGTCGGCAGGCAGTACGCGTTTCCGATCCGTCCCGTCAAAATCCTTGTCATAACTGACGATGTGAGCGTCCGCTTGTTCGGCTGCCACATATTGATAGGCATCGTCAAAATCCAAACCGAACCGTTTCATTACCGATGCAACATTGTCCATGAGCACAGGAGGTACCGTAACCAGGCTGATGGCGCCATTGATAAAGATGTCTTTGACAAAAGAGACAAGAACATCCGCGCTTCCGAGTCGTCCCAGAATAACACCAATGGAATGGAGCGTAAAATCAGACATTGCCATTCGATCTGAGGGCAGCGCGGCCAACAGTTGTCCCACTTCCTCTGAATGTTCCTGGTCAAGGAGCCTTTCCAGCCAAATGTTGGTGTCAAGAAGATATCTCATTGTATACGCCACTGCGCCGCCTGGTGCTGCAACGCTACTGATGAATAGTGCTGCCGGTGTTCTTTTAACGCGCCCGCCCAATTCTGCAGCAATCTATTCCCGGACTTTCGCTCATGTTTGTCTATGAGGAATTCAATGAAATCCTGTACTTCCGCCTGACAATCAGACGGCAAACGCTCGATGAGTTCTTCCAACGTTTTTTTTCCGACCATAGCGAACTCCTTTTGCATTGCCTCTATGCGTGTAAATTTTAACATATAACCGCATAATTCCGGAAAAATAAAAGGCCTGCGGCAAGGAGTAAATCGTATGCGATGCGGCAGGTTCGAACCGTGATCGTCGGGCAACAACAATAAGAGCGCGGCCCCGCTTGCTGTTACTGAGGGTGATGCGAATAAACTGAGGTGCTTGTACTCCGTGTCGGAATTTTTTCTTTTATCCCCCTGACCAGACGAAAGGGCCCTAATTGAGTTTGGGGCCCGCTGGCACTTTTTCAAAGCGGTTTCCAGGCGACATGGATGGGCACTGGCGTAAAGGGATATCATATCGCCGGAGCGTTCGAGACCCGGCAAAGGACTCTCCAAAGCCAGATCGTTGTTCCCTGGCAAGCGTTCCTGATGCAAAAACATTAAAGGAAGCGTTTCATGTTCGCAATGCTGTTGGCTGTTCCCTTGCTCGTCGGAAATCTCTGCTCCGCTGAGGTCACCTTATCCGAAGAGACCATCGTCTTGCCCACCTATGAGGCGAAAGCCCCGGACAAGGTACCGCTCTTCTTTCGCTCGGAGGAGGTGCAACTGGCGGAGCGGCACATTTATCCCTATCCCTTCTATGATGTGCAGGACACCGAAAAGCTGGACAAAGTATACAAGGCCGTTATCCTCGAGAATGAATACCTGAAGGTCTGCATTACCCCGGAGATGGGCGGCCGCCTGTATTACGTTCTGGATAAAACCAACAACTATGAGGTCGTGTATAACAACCATGTCGTGAAACCCGCCTTGATCGGCACCATCGGTGCGTGGACTTCCGGCGGCGTGGAATGGAATACCCCGCACCACCACCGCGCCACCAGCCTGATTCCGGTGGACTATACTGTTCAAAACCACGATGACGGGAGCAAAACGGTCTGGGTGGGGGAATATGAAAAGCGAAGCCGGACGCGCTGGATGACGGGTATGACGCTGGAACCCGGCAAGGCCTATGTAAAGCTATTTTTCAGAAGCATGAATGTCACCCCATTCCAATACCCCGCCTTGTACTTTGCCAACGTGGCGGTCCATGTCAACGATGATTACCAGTTTATTTTTCCGCCTGATGTGGACATGATGAACTTCCACTATGTCACCGAGTTTACCCGCTGGCCCGTGCCGAACCAGGTGTACCAGTCGGTGGACTATACCCATGGAGAAGACTTGTCCTGGTGGAAGGAGGCCAAGCAGCCAGTGTCTTTTTTTGTCACGAAGACCAGCCAGGACTTCATGGGCGGGATTGACCACGGCCGGAATGCCGGCATCGCCCTGGTCGGCGACCACCGGATTTTCAAGGGCAAGAAACTCTGGAACTGGGGCAAGAACGAAGTGCAGGAAGTGTGGGACCAGAAATTGACGGATGAGGACGGCCCCTATGCCGAGCTGATGATGGGGTTTTACTCCGACAACCAGCCCGACTACAACTTCGTTGCTCCCTTTGAAACCAAGTACGGCGACATGTACCTCTACGGCATCAAGGCGATGAGCGGCATCAAGGAGGCGAACCGGGACTGCACGGTAAACCTGGAACTGCAGGGACAAACCGCGCTGATCCAGGTGAATACCACCTCCGAACAAAAAGGCGCCACCATCGTGCTCACGTTGAAGGATGCGGTCATCCTCGAGGAAATGGTGGATATTTCGCCGGCGGCGCCCTATCAAAGAGAAGTAGATACAGGTTTGGGGAATGTCCTTGAGGACTTAAAGGTTTCCGTGCGTGCAGGAGATGGAAGGGAATTGGCCGCCTGGCAAAAGCAGCCCGCGCTGAACGAGCCTTTTCCGGAACCTTACAAGGATCCTCTGGATCCGAAGAACTACAGCACCGCTCAGGAATTGTATTTTGCGGGCTTGAAACTGGAACAGTTCGGCAACACGAACTTCGACTATATGAAGTACTACGAAGCGGCGCTGAAGATAGATACAAATGACGTCCCGACCAATACCCGTCTCGGGCAGATCTACTTGAAGCGCGGGGACTACGAAAAGGCGGAAGAACACCTCAAAAGAGCCGTTGAAGTGGTCACAGGCAACCACAAGAAGGCCGAGGATGCGGATGCCCTCTATTACCTGGGCGTGTGCTATATGAAGCAGGACCGGGTGGAGGAGGCCCTGGAGATGCTCTATCGCGCCACGTGGGCCTGCGAATGGACCTCGGCGGGCTACACGCTGGCGGCGCAACTGGAAGGCAGGCGCGGCCGATGGGACAAGGCGCTGGACGCCGCGGAACGTGCCTGTGCGGCAAACACACACAATATCGAGGCCTTGCTGGCGAAAGCGATCGCGCTCAGAAAGCTGGGCCGCTATGAGGAGTCCACGGTTATCAACCGGCAAATCTACGAACCCGATCCCTTGAACTTCATGGCTATGTATGAACAGTTTCTGTTGGGCCAAATTATGGCAGGCGACCCGTTTACGGAAACGCGGCACTATTTTGTCGCCCATTTGCGCGAGGAACCCTACAATTACATCGAAACCGCCACCCGGTACGCGGCCTTCGGCTTGTACGAGGACGCAGCGGCGGTCATGGCCCTGGCTGCGGAATCGGACCTGCCGGCGCTAAATGCCTATCCGATGGTGTACTATCACCTGGGCATGTACCTGGCGTTGTCCGGGCAGGAGGAGAAAGCACAGGAAGCGTTGGACAAGGCGTCCGGTCTTCCCACCGAACTGTGTTTTCCCTATGGGGATGAATCAGTGAAGGTGCTTCGATATGCCGTGGAAAGAAAGCCAGATGATGCAACTGCCTGGTACCTGCTCGGAAACGCCCTGGCGGACTACCAGCACGAGGCCGCCGTTACCTGTTGGGAAAGGGCCGTTCAATATAGAAGCGATGCCATAATCTACAGGAACATGGCCTATCTCCAGGCGAACCATCTGCATCGGATGCCGGAAGCCCTGGACAACATCATGAAAGCCATTTCACTGGCTCCTTCCGAGCCGCGTTTCTTCTCCGAGGCGCAGTTGTACATGTCTTATGCGAGCCTTACAGCGGAGCAGTTGACCGCGTTTCTCGCCGAATACGGGGAGATGGGCAAGGACGTGACGGACCTCCAGTTGATGCGCATCAAACTGAATCTCTACAACGGGGACTTTGATGCGGCCATCGGCCTGCTGGAACAGTTGCAGTATCACATCAAGGAAGGGGCCACCTTCAATCCCCACGTGTACTGGGTGGACGCCCACCTGCAGAAAGGCCGGGCATTGATGGACCGGGCGGAATACGCCGGAGCGGAACAGGCCTTCCTTCGGGCCATGGAGTTTCCCCCCAACCTGGAAGCGGAACGCAACAGCAAGACGGGTATTGCCCACTATTACCTGGGGCTTAACAGTAAACGGGCGGGCAACGAGGAAGCGGCCCAGACGCATTTCAAGGCGATGGCGGAGTATACGCCCGCCAGCGGGTGGGGCGCCGGGGATTTTCCGGAATTGGGGTATTTCAAAGCGCTGGCATCGCTCGAACTTGGCGGAGACAAGGCGGAAGCGGAAAAACGCTTCCGGGAACTGATTGCCGAAGGGGAGAACCGACTGGGCACGGTGAAGGACGGCAGGCATATCACTGTGTCCGTGGAGGAGTCCCATACCGCCCGAAAATTCCTGTTGGAACACGAACTGGGCCGGAAAGACCGCCGGGTTTCCTCCTATTATATTCAGGGCCTGGGGTACCTGGGCCTGGGCGACCGGGACAAGGCGCGGGAATGTTTTACAAAGGCCATGGAAATCGATCCGATGAGCCTTGACCCGAAACAGATGTTGGAATCGCTACAATGAAGACGCGCCGGATATTCCTATGCGCGCGGCACGCGGGACTTTCCCGGATACTATACACGGCCTCCTTTATGCTGCTTTTCTACGTTTCTTCTTTGGCAATGGCGGACAATACTACCGAGGCGGAGTCTGTCCGCCCGCTGGTTGGCGCCATACGCTGGGACGCCTGGCACGGGGATGCCTCCACTGTGGGGTTGATGGTGGAGAAAACGCTTTCACCGCCTCACTGGCATTACCGGCTACCGTTTTACGGCAAGATTGTCGGGGAGAACGCGGTCGAAGCACGCGGCAACACCCAGGCGATTATGGACCGGGAAATCGACTATGCCCATGCCGCGGGGCTGGAGTATTGGGCCTTTGTGATCTATCCCGAAGATAACGCGCTGAGCCAGGGGCTTCATTTGTATCTTGCAAGCGAGAAGAAA
>Ga0116149_1001027_pt1 | contig 35287 bp, 35 predicted proteins | sample AD_UKC057_MetaG_FD_89787 | JGI IMG/M metagenome (GOLD analysis project Ga0116149, IMG submission 89787) | Active sludge microbial communities of municipal wastewater-treating anaerobic digesters from USA - AD_UKC057_MetaG | ecosystem: Engineered > Bioreactor > Anaerobic > Digestate | place: USA...
AACTGTTATCCTATAAATGCATTATAATACCTATAACAATGCAAGTCTACTGTCTTTTAAGTATTATTCAATATTAATTTCGTTATCAATAATAATTTTCTGACAAAATATTCAAATGTTATTGCACTAATAATTATTCAAAAATTGCATTATAAACTTATACTAAATGAGATTGCAAGAATCCATTTACAAGTATATAATTTAAGTATATTCGGAGGTAAAAAATATGTTTTGTACAAACTGTGGCAACAAGTTAGAGCCTGATCAGCAATTTTGCACCCAGTGCGGTTCAAGAGCAAATAACAGAAATATTCAAAATAATGCGAATAATAATAACCAGACAGCTTCATCCTCCTCAAATGTTGTATGGATTATTACAACACAGAAAAAACTTTCTCTTCTAAATATAATAACCTGTTATGTCATATTATATAATGATAGGCTTGTACTAGCTCATCTTTCTGCTGAACTTCAAAAAGCAGAAAGCGCGAAAAAATCTGCAGAAATAAAGGCTAGTGGGATAGGTTTTTTCAAAGGAAGCGCTGAAATGATGCGATACTGGGCTAATTATCAGGAAAAATACAAAACAATGCCTATATCTTCTATACTTGCTGAAGATCCGTCAAATATTGAAATACCATATAATATGATAGGCGAACTGTTTTTCCAAGCATATACCGCTGGAGATGAGGATGATCCTGATCGCGGAGGAATTCTGCACATATTATTAAGCAATGGGAATGTTATTAAACTCAAACATACTATAAGCCATTCTAACTCTATAAAAACCACTTTGGAATCTATACTTGGCTTCAGAGCAAGGTATAAGAAGTAAAATCAGAATTGTAATAATTTTATTGTATTTCATTCTAAAATGACTATAATATAAAATTCTTTTTCTTATTAAACCAATATATTACATAAGAATCTATCTTTATTAATATTTTGTATTGATTAATTGTGAAAATTGTGTGACAATATCACTGTAGAGGATTATAACAAGCCATATAATAAAAATATAAAATTCAGGAGGATATGTCGAAATGGCAAAAATAAGTGTAATAGAAGGTGTTGGTAAAAGTTATGAAGAAACTCTTAGAGCTCATGGAATAAGATCAGTTGAAAAATTCTTGCAAGCATGCGCAACAAAAAAGGCAAGAACTGAACTTGCAGAAAAGACTGGTATATCTGAAAAACTTATTCTCAAGTGGACAAATCATGCTGATCTTATGAGAATTAAAGGTATTGGAGGACAGTATTCCGAACTTCTAGAAGCAGCCGGTGTTGATACAGTAGTTGAACTTGCAACCCGCAATCCAGAAAATCTTTTCAAGAAACTTCAAGAAGTAAATGCTCAAAAAGAGCTTGTAAGAAATCTTCCAACTCTTGTTCAGGTTGAAGATTGGGTAAAACAAGCAGCATATCTTCCAAGAGTCATGCAGCATTAATCTGATAATAAATAATAAAAATCATTATTAAGAAACTCACCTCTTGATTGCGGTATATGCATCAGAGGTGATTTTTTTTGATTAAAAGGATTGCATCTTTCTTTGAAAGGGGTTTTGAAAATAGATATCCTTGAAAATAATCACATCCATATTTTCTAAGATATTCTTTTTGACAAGCATGCTCGACACCTTCTGCAACAACATAATGTCCTAATTTATGAGACATTGATATTATTTCTGATGTCACTGCATACTCTTCATCAACAACAAGTAGTTTATCCATAAAATATTTATCGATTTTTATATAATTCACATTTAGTTCGCTTTCTCTTGCTAAGGAGGAATAACCGGTACCAAAATCATCAATAGCAATTTTAAAACCTTCTTTCTGTAACAAAGAAAGTTTTTCATTTATTTCTATATAATTTTCAGCCAGAACAGATTCTGTAATTTCCAGTACTAAATTCTCTGGTTTAATTGAATATTCATACACCCTGTCTATAATATCATTAACAAACTCATCCCTTAGCAGCTGTATGGCAGATATGTTAACCGACACATAAATTTTATCAAAACCATCTGATTCCAATTGCTTAATAAATGCCAAAGCAAGTCTCATTATCTTTTTACCTAAGGCAACTATAAGATGTTTTTCCTCTGCTATAGGAATAAATTCGCTTGGAGGAATATTACCTAGACTTTCTGAATTAAATCTTGCAAGAGCTTCAAATCCATCTATTTTACCATCTTGTAAACTTATTATCGGTTGGAACATAACATATAGCCTGTCTTCTTCATCTGAGTAAGATATCTTTGTAAGCTCTTTTTCTATAATAGATTTCCTGATGATTTTCTTTTCCATATCAGCATCAAAAAACATATATGCGAAACTGCGTGAAGAATCTGCATTTTCTGCTGCAATTGAAGCATTCCGGATAATTATATCTACATCAGTCATATAACAATCAAATTCGTATATTCCCATATTCCCGCCTACAATTTTTGTTATAAATATTCTGTATATCATTGATGATATCTTATTGCAGATACCTATAAGAGCTTGTTTGTCTTCATATGCTTTTATGTATATTATGAACCTGTCTATTGAAATATGGAATATCTGGTACTTTCCTAAACATATTATCCTTAACTGCGTTGAAAGCTCCTTAATAATTTCTTCTGAATATTCATAACCATATATCGTGTTTAGCAGACTGAAGTTGCGGATATTAATAAGTATAGCCGCTTTGCTTCCTGCTATCCCATCTTCCACTTCCCTGTTTAAAATATCGTGAAAATAACTTTTACTGTATAATCCAGTCAGAGGATTATGATCATTCAAATATCTTAACTCCAGCTCTTTCTTTTTGCTTTTATCTATATCAATAATCAAACCTTCAATATATATCATTTCACCGATTGGGCCATATATGCCCACTCCTTGTTCGTATACCCATTTGCTTTCTTTTGATGCAGTAAGTATCTCATACTCAACACTGTATTTTGATTTATTTATAATTGCCTGTTTCCGTTTGCTTGTTACATAGTCGACATATTTATTATCAATTATCTGTTCGTAGGATATACTATTGTCTCCTGTAAACCTATCTGCAGGATAACCTGTAAGCTCATAACAGCCTGATGAAACAAATTCCATTACCAATGCCATATCTTTTCTAGTTCTAAATGCCATGCCAGTCATATTTGATATTAGGATGGATTTGTCCTTTTCATTTTCAATCAGAGAAAGCTCCATTTTTTTCCTTGCGTCTATATCTTCGACTATACGTAAATATTTCTGATTTGCCTTACTGCCAAGATACAATCCTGATACAATTACATTTACCCACTTAATAATTCCATCAGCCCTTACTATCTTCTTCTCAATCTGATAACTCTTTATTTCACCTTTCAAAAGCGACTGCATCAATTCTTTTTCTTTTTCTTGAAAATCCTCATGAGTAAGATCCGTCCACTTTTTACTCATAAGCTGTTCTTTTGTATAACCGGTTATTCTTTCATATGCTTTATTTACACCCAACAAATCCGTTTCTAGCACAAAATCCTTATTTGCACTATTTATGGATATACCTATAACAGCCTGTTGGATAATACCTCTAAAAAGCATTTCACCTACATTCAATGCTTTTACAGATTCTGTAAGTCTTTTCTTTTCATCTAACAACATTCTGTTTTTGTTTTGCACAATTGCTATTCCGATAAAAACCGAAAGAATAAAAACGGAAATAAATATTGTTAGCAGCAGTCGTTCCAACATTATAGTAAACAAAGAATGTGTAGTCTTTTCTATTATTAGCACACCAATTACTTTTCCTGATCTGTTGTCTTTTATAATAGTGGATGTATAAGAACTGCTTTTACCGATTTTAGAAAATTCTGGAATATATGATGAATCACTTTGTTTTTCAATACTCTGTTCCATAACCTTCTTATAGGTATCATAGTCAGCAGGTTCTGGCATACTACCAGCTTGAATGAATTCGTGTAATACATTTTCATTCACATAATAAACGGATATGCTTCTAACTTCGTCATTTTGAGAAGCATATGATTCCAAATTCTGTTTTACTTCCATATACAGAGAATCTGATAAAAAAGATTTGTCCTGACTATATGTTTCAAATACTTCATAAGGTATACCAACAGACAGCACATGAGCTATGTTTTCAGTTAGTTCCACGCGTTCATCAGCTGACTCTTTTATTACTTTTATGCAAAACATCACACTAATCAATACTATCACTATTATGGACATGACGAAAAGAAAATATTTAGTTTTTTTAGTTATATATGTACCAGTTTTGCCAACTTCATTATTCATTTAAATATCCTAATCATATTCACTTTATTAATTACTATATCATCTAAATATGCTGCAAACAATAAAAAGGATTTATTGAATTGATTTTGGTGTATATACTTGTGAATTTCTCTTCTTTCTTTTTTAAATCAGGACAATACTTTTTCGACAAACAGCTTAGCTAGAACAGGATCAAACTGAGTTCCGGCATTATCAAGTATCTCTTTTTTTGCTTCCTTGGCAGTTTTTGCTCTACTGTATGGCCTGTCCTGTGTCATTGCATCATAAGAATCAACAATTGCAATTATTCTTGACAAAAGAGGTATTTCTTTGCCTTTCAATCCTTGAGGATAGCCTAACCCATCCCATCTTTCATGATGTGACAGTATAAATTCTGATATATGCATTAGATCTGGGGCTGTTTGAGCTATACGATAACCTACCTCAGGATGCTTTTTTATTTGTTCCCATTCTTCTTCATTAAGCTTTCCAGGTTTGGTAAGAATACCTTCATCTATACTTATCTTTCCGATATCATGAAGATTTGATAATAGTTCCAGTGCTGTTATCTCTTCTTGGGATAAGCCTATATGTTCACCAATCTTTTTTGATAATACTGCCATTCTTTCTGAATGTGCTTCTGTTTCACAACTTTTCTCAAACATCGCTTTTTTTATTGATGTGAGTATTGCGCTATGCTGGCTTTTATACTCAAATATCTTCTGCCTATACATATTTTCTTCTGCTTGCTGGATAACCTTGATGATGCTCTCTTCAATAACATTTTTTGTTGCACATCCTAATGATATAGTGACATAAAAACTGTTACTTTTATTCTCAAGGTAAATATTGCATTCTGCTTCTATTTTTTTTATAAGGCTGTAAGCTTGTCTGTTTTCGGTATTAGGTAGCACAAGCATAAATTCATCCCCACCGGTACGTGCTATTATCGTATTGTCTGAACAGCACTTCTTAAGTATTTCCGCAATATCCTTAATGGCTTTATCACCATACATATGACCAAGAGAATCATTTATTATCTTTAAACCATTTATATCTCCAATTATTATTGATATTGGAAGGTTTTCTTGATTATCTATCTGTTCATATATATTCTCCAAATAAAGCCTGTTGTATAAACCGGTTAATATATCATGCTGGCTAAGATAAATAACTTCCTCTTCCTTCTTTTTACGTTCTGTAATATCTCTTGCTACACCTATCAATCCTATACAGTATCTGTTTGCATCATAATATGGTGTTATTATCGCTTCTTTAATATATGATCTTCCTGCATGGTCTGTTAACTCCAGTTCTGTCCTCGTTTCTTCTTGCTTAATAATAACTTCATAATCACTTTTTCGAAGCTTATCAGCAATTTCTTTTCCAAATATCTCATAATCATCCTTTGATATGAAATCTTGTTCTTTTTTGCCGTAAAATTCAGCAAAAGCTTGGTTACAGCTTATATACCTGAATTCTCTGTCTTTGCAAAAGATATGGTCAGGTATAGTGTTTATAAGCGATTTAAGCAATAATTGTTTGTTCATATATTCCACATAAAGACGCTTATATTCTTCATTGGATTTCATAAGCTCATGATTCACGATATCTGTTTCCTGTTTAGCCTGATGTACTTCACTCAGCGCTTTATATATCATTCTAAAAATGATTGCACCTGTCACTAATACATAAATTAATCCTTTAATTATGCTCACAAGCACCAAATCTGATGAATCCTTGTATATAGCCTTAGATAGCAGGTCAGATATGATTATCCAAGCAGAACCTATAACGAGATAAACCACTGTTATCCATAACGCTCTACCTTTTATGTTAGCAAGAAATTTTTTAAATGAGCGATTACTATAAGTATCTTTCCTTTTCATAATTTACCCCCGCTTATGTATGGAATGTACTTCATTATTAATGATATAGACAATCATATATTATCATAATATCTTGTTTTTGTATCAATTTAAGGATAAATGGATTTAAAGCCAATATAAATTGGTTATATGTATACAATTAGTGTTGATTTTAATTCCAAAGGATATATAATAGTAGATAGTAGCACTCGCTACTTTATGAAAATATGCATAACAGAATAAGGAGGAAACCAAATGCCAATTACACAAGAAGAAAGGCAAATGCTGGAAAAGACGGCATGTGAATTACGCCTTAAGATCGTGGATGTCATGGAATGGTCTGGAGGTTCGCATATAGGAGGTTCGCTAAGCTGTGCGGATATCCTGACGATTCTGTATTTCAAGTACTTGAAAGTGGACCCGATGAATCCTTGTTGGGAGGATAGAGACAGATTTATCCTTTCAAAGGGACATGCTGCAGCCGGATTCATACCGGTTTTAGCTAAAAAGGGATATTTTGCAGAAGACGAACTAAGGACTTTCAATCATTTTGGAAGTCCTTTTGCAATGCATCCGGATTCCAATAAGGTTATAGGATGTGATGTGTCTTCAGGTTCCTTAGGCCATGGATTGTCCATCGCTGCCGGGCTCGGTTTAGGTGCAAGATATCTAAAAAAATCATATAAGACCGTGTGCTTGTTAGGTGACGGTGAATGTTGTGAAGGCTCTGTATGGGAGGCTGCTATGTCGATATCGCATTTCAAACTTACGAATGTAATAACGGTAGTAGACCGCAACAGGCTCATGATAGACGGAAAAACAGAGGATGTCATGTCTTTGGAACCCTTTGCAGATAAGTGGAAAGCTTTCGGATTTGAGGTTTTAGAAATTGACGGCCATGATTACTCGCAGCTGACGCAAGCATTTGATAAAGCATGGTCTGCAACAGAAAAACCTGTCATGATCCTGGCAAATACAGTTAAGGGAAAAGGTGTGGATTTTATGGAAAACAATGTAGTCTACCATTACGCATCTGCAGATTCCGAGGTATGTAAAAAGGCTAAGGAATCAATACTAAGATCAATGGGAGGTATGTAATATGACAGCGGTAACAGGTACTAATTGGACAGCTTATGATGCGGCTACCATGACAGCCCGTGAAATATATGGCCGCACGCTTGCACAAATGGGCAAGACAAATGAAAAAATAGTAGGTGTGACTGCGGATTTATCAAAAACAACCGCAATCGTGCATTTCGAAAAAGCTTTCCCTGAAAGATTTTTTAATGTAGGAATCGCTGAACAGAATATGATGGGTGTCGCAGCAGGCCTTGCAAAAGCAGGACTGATACCCTTCGCATCGACAATGGCGGTCTTTGCTAGCATGAGGGCTGGTGAGCAGGTACGTACGGATATCGCATATCAGAATCTGCCAGTCAAGATAATAGCTACTCATGCAGGCATATCATTCGGCCATGCAGGTACTACTCACCACTGTACTGAAGATTTAGCTATTATGAAATCCATAGCTAACATGACTGTCATATGCCCTGCTGACGGTATAGAGACTTCAAAAGCAGTAAGAGCATGCGTGGATATAAATGGTCCTGTATACATAAGAATCGGAAGAGGATTTGAACCTCCAGTTTATGAAAATGAGGATTATGATTACAAGATAGGCAAAGCGATAACTATGCATGAAGGTACTGATTTTACGATTATTGCTTGCGGCATAGCTGTACTGCAGTCAATCCAGGCGGCTAAAACGCTTAAGGAACAAGATGGTTTATCAGTAAGGGTTATTAACATGCATACAATAAAACCGATTGATGAAGAAGCCATAATTGAATCTGTAAAGAATACCCGCAGGATACTTACTGTCGAAGAGCATAATGTTATAGGAGGGCTTGGTGATTCAGTAGCTTCGGTAATAGCTAAAAGCGGAAAAGGATGCGTATTTAAAAAGCATGGCATATACGATGAATATGCGACAATAGGCTATGCGGAGGATCTTTACTCTCATTACGGGCTGGATGCCAATGGAATAATTGATCAGGTAAGATCAATGATGGGTATGGAATTTGAGGCTGATGAAAATTGGGAAGATGAATAAGGGGGTATACAAATGACCGCATTAGATAAGGATATATTAACAGCGAAACTGTTCTTTAACGCGGCATTCCCCGTTATGCAGGTCCTGCTGGATGATGATCCGAAACTTAAAAAAATGTTTTCAAAAGTAAAAAAGACCGTTCAGTTCGGAGCAAAAAACAATGGTGACATACTCGCCTGTCATATGGTATTCAATGAAGGGAAAGTTGACATTGTACAGGGAGCTGCAGAAACTCCCGATTTGAGCTTGACTTTTCCAACTGTACAGAAAATGAATGCTCTTTTGACAGGTGGACTAGCAATGCCTGCAATTAAGGGAGCATTGAAAAATCCTTCACTGCTTGTAAAGACGCTAGGCCTTCTTATGGGGCTTATGAAGATGTCTCCTAAAAACAATCCCAAGGATTTTGAAGGCAAAGCATTGAAAATAAAGATGAGCCTTTATATGATTACCAGGGCATTGTCCACATACAATAAACTCGGAGTGCCAGAAATGGTAGAATTCACCAGCCGTCAACCCGACAGGATATACCAGTTTACTGTGGAACACGAAGGAAAACCAGATTACATAGCATGTTATCTGAGAATAAAAGCAGGAAAAACGAAATCCGGACATGGCATTTATACAAGGCGCTTCCCGTTCGTTCATTTCCGCTTCCTCAGCGTTGACGGTGCAATAGCGGTTTTGGGAAAACAAGTGGAGTTCGTGGAAGGTGTTGAAAAAGGATATGTTGAGACGATAGGAAGCCCTGAATATGCATGCATGCTCAATGATTTCATGGCTGTCTTGCAGGCTATGCTCACTTAAAGGAGACCAAAAATGAAAACAGTATTTTTCGATAAAGATATACCAAGAATATTAGCAACAAAAGCAGCAGCGAAAATAATGAAGCCATTGCTTTATACCGGATTAAATGCTGTAAAGTATAAAAAAGATATTCCAGATCCTCCCCTTCCTACAGAAAATTGGGTAAGAGTCAGAAATATCGCATGCGGCTTATGCGGAACCGATATCAGTTTCTTTAAAGCCACAACAGGTACTGATTCTGCGCTTGAACCAATACCGACTGCAAAAAGGACTTATCTGGGACATGAAAATGTCGGAAGAGTAATAGAAATAGGTTCAAAAGTAACTAAGTTTAAAGTCGGAGACCGGGTAACTATAAGGGAATATATGTCTTCATGCAATAATAAGGACATACAACCACTATGTAAGTATTGTGAAGAAGGTAATTATAACTTTTGTCTTAACTATGGCGAACCAAGCCCTCATAAGCTTCCTGATACAGGTGCAGGCTGGTCTGACGCATTTATCGCAACAGAAAATACTCTTTCTAAAGTATTTGACGAGCTGACTGATGAACAAGCGGTAATGATAGAGCCTACATGCGTATCGGTACACTCTGTAACGGTTGATCCTCCTAAAAAAGGAGAAAAGATACTTGTCATGGGATGCGGAACCATAGGACTCGGAGTGGTTCAGGCTGTTAAAATCATACAACCGGAATGTGAGATATGGGTATTGGAGAGAGTTAAAACAAAGCAGCAGTTCGCATTGAAGCTTGGTGCAGACCATATACTTCAAGGAGAACCATATCAGGCTGCTGCAGATGCTACGAACGCAAGCAAAGTTTATACCGGTATGAACAACAACAAAATGTTCTTTGGAGGTTTTGACCGCATTTATGATTGCATAGGAGGTAACTGGTCTAATACGACAGCATTAAGGATGTTAAGACCAAGAGGCACATTAATGAAAATTGGCCATCATATGAGATCTATCACCATAGACGAGACTCCTATATGGTGGCATGAGCTCAAACTGATCGGGGTTGACGCGCATGGAATGGAAGAATGGGATAACCGAAAGCTTTATACCTTTGATCTTGTCCAGGAATGGATAAGAGATGGCATATATAAGACGGAAGGTTTTGTAACACATCATTTCAAACTTGATGACTATAAATCTGCGATGAGATTAGCTTTAGAAAACCCTCCCGATGTTATTAAAATTGTGTTAGACTGTTAGTATAATAAATGAAAAGGCCTATGGTTTATGGTAAATGAACTGAACAAGGAATTACTCAAGATATCGCAACTGGCTAAAGCTACTAACACAAATATAACTACATTGAAATATTATGTTAAAGAAGGCCTTATACAGCCGGAATGCAAAACTACTAAGAATATGGCCTACTACAATAAAGACTGCACACAAAGGGTAAATATGATCCGGTCCTTACAAAAGGAGCATTATTACCCTTTGTCAGTTATAAAAGGCCTGCTTGATAATGCTGCTGATCCTTTTGAACTGGAATTCATGGATGCTATTCATAAAGCTGATCTTAAGGATACAGGTAAGGAGTATTCCTCTGCTGAAGCCTCAAAGCTTACCGGATTAAATAAAGCCCAGATAGATTACCTTAAAAATTTGAATATAATTTCAAAACATAGCGAGTCTCAAAGAACAATATATTCCTACTCAGATCTGCATATAATGAGGCTTGCAAAACGAAGGCTGGATGCAGGAATACCATTTGAACAATCTGCAAAAGCTTTCTTGATATATCAGCAGGCTTTGGAAAAAGCCGCATCATTGGATGTAGATTGTTTCATCTCCTCTGCTTTGCTTACTGAAGCACCTTCTGCACAAATAGCAGCCAGGATGATAGTCATTTCTGACGAAACTTTGGACTCATTTGTAAGCATAAAGCGTAATCAGCTGAATCGGGCTTTCGGTTCTGAAAGAATTAATCAGCTTTATCTTTTTGCTGACAGGCTAGCATATTATTTAGATGCTTGCGCAAATATACTGTTAAGTCATGGTTATCCCCATCTTTTTGATATGATTATATCGGCAAAAACATTCTGCCCATCCTCGAAAAATGATTTACATCGCTCATTAGCATATTACAGTCTTATTATAAACAATGCTACTAAAAGTCTTACAAAGAGTATCTCGCTAGTTAATGATGCAAACAAATTCTTCATTACCCTTAATATCTTTAGAATGACCGATGTAGAAATGCTACTTGCATATGCTTTAAAGCTTGGCTGGTTCAAGCTTTCACCAATGCTTCTTCAAAATAAAAATGATGCGTTCAAGCTGGATTTTCCAGAATTTTCTGACAATCAGATTATTAACGGGACAATTATTCGGGATGAAATATATAACGCCCTAGTAAATATCAAATAGTACTAATAAGGGATTTTTCATATATCCTGTATGTGATAATCCTGTTCATTCCTAGTTTTTCCAATGCATTTTTAATCCTGAAGTTGTCTTCTAGTATATAATTTGCTTCCATACGAACTTTTTTATTTAAAAGATTCCTGTAAAGCTGTATATACATAAGCGCATCTAATCCCCTACTCTGCCAGTCAGGATGAACAGCCAGTCCGAAAAGCCTGTAATCTGTAATATTTTTAAGCTTTTTCAAAAGGACAGCCCATCCAAACGGTAACAGTCTGCCATTAATTTCTTTTATTATTCCATTAATATCTGGAAAACCCAAACAGAATCCTACAGCATTACCCTGATACTCCGCAACAAGTACAGCGTCAGGATCTACTATCAGTTTCAATTTTCTTAGCATATCTTCCATAACATCAAGATCCAAAGGAACATATCCCCAGTTAGCTGATAATGCTGTATTGGAAATTTCCCATATAGAATATGCATCTTGTTTGATATTCTTCATATCCAAACTTCTTAAATTCATTCCATGATATCGTTTGTGAAACTCATTTGCAAAGTTCTCATAACGCTCTGGAAGAACATATCCTTTATCCATATCTGCCTCATACACATATAAATCTTTTACCTTGGAATAATTAGCAGAAAGAAAGAATTCATGATAATATTCAGGATTCCATGGAGCCATATATACCGCTCTTCTGTTATATCCCTCATAAACAAAACCCCAGTTCTCAGCAACAGGATTAATTGGTCCTCGTATTGCTTCACAATTTCTATCTTTCAGCCATTCTTCACACTTTTTTATTATAAGGTCAGCATATTTTTTATCATGAATACACTCAAAAGATCCAAAAAAAACCTATGTTTGATTTATAAAACTCATTAAAAGACCTGTCAATATATGCAATAGCACGACCTGCTGGATGATTATTCTCATCAAGCGCTAGAAAAAGTTGGAAATCGGAATTTGCTAATATAGGATTATTTTTTTTATCATAACCTTTTAACTCATCCATCCATAAAGGAGGAACTTATAAAGGATGGTTATTGAAAATCGCCTTTGGTGTTTCTATAAATTGTCTGTATTCTTTTTTACTATTAACATTAATTATATTCATATCAAATCACAATATTCAGTATTGAAAACGACACAGAAATCAAAAGCATAAAAATTGCTGCATAAATAACTGTTCTTTTAGAAATGTTATTGTTTTTCTCTTTAAGCCACAGTATTACATATCCTGTTAAAACAAGTACAGCACAAAGTACTGCCATCCAGTATATAACTGATATACCTTGCTGCCCAATATTAAACCAGCCATATTTCTTGAAATCCAAAAAAAAATATGGCACAGGCATCTGATTAGTAATCTCATAATATATGAAGAAGAATATTGAGTATAAAAATGGCATAATAAGACCGGTTGTGACTAATGTCCTTTTCTTTGTAGCATATACATAACTGTCAAGCAAAAAGTCTGCTAGTGCAAGAATCGCTGTTATTGTATGAAGTAATATATTCGAAAGTGAAATAAGGTAAGACCAATGCATGAAAGGAGTCAGAAGCACTGCAAAAACCAAATAAGTCAGCAGTATTGACACTGTGAACATGAATTTTAAAATATGAAGCCATTCAGGTATTGCATGTTTTTTAATAATCAGGCCGGTTAACAGAAAAACCATACATATTAATGCGATCCATATATTGCTTTGTATAGTGAACGCTAAAAATATCCTGTTCATAAAACCTGAATCGTCATTAACAATATGCAGTACAATACCTGCAGTACAAGATAATATTATACATATTTTAAGTATATTCCCGATAACTTTTTGTCTTGTCTGTTTGCTTTTTATCACAATGCTGCCTTTTTCTTTTCGCTGTCTTTTGCAGTCTTGGTTATATTCTTACCGATAAGATTCCCTTTAGACTCAATATTAATTTCCCAGTGAATAAGGAATGTAAGAGCTGCCCTAAGAAGTATTACCGCTCCAAGAATCAACAGCTCGCTCAACTGCCTTACAACTACGGTACGAAGCAGTTCTCCTCCAATTTTAAATTCCAATGCCAATGCTATACCTTCTGCAAGATCCAATCGCAATCTTTCATTCTTGCGAAAAAGATCGATAACGGCTTTAATTACTGTCCAGACGAGAATTGCTACCCCTACGCCTTCAATGAACAGAACAGTGTAATTGACTATTTCAAAGAAAATGTTTTCAATCACCGCATACACCTTATTTTACCCCCTGATTTACTGCTTATATGCATATTATATAGCCATACGACAAAAGCATGCAATTTATTTATAAATATTTATTCTGCTGATTTTATGTGTATTTCCTTTAAAATCCCATAATCACGCATTCCTATCCTTTGGGAATATACAGGTTCTATCAGATTTATTTCGCTGTCTATATCAATTATAGAAATATTATCTATATTATCCGTTGGAGCCGCCTCCAAATCAAACTCTAATACGCTTAAATCTAATATGCTCTCGCTTGAGCCCTCACCACTTTTAATATCTAAAATACCATTAGCATTAAACTTGTAAATGCCAACTATAGTAAGCTTATGGTTATTCAGATTTATCTCTTTGCGACCCGTAATATCAATACCGGTAATATCAACCTTTTCGTCCTTTTCCAAAGTCACCGTTGTATTCCCTTTTGTTTTCAATGCATCAAATATGCTTTCTTGTTTTATGAAGTCTCCGCCAGGAATACCTTGGTTCTTAACACAACCGGTAAACACTGTCAAAATAGCCGTTAATACTAATACAATGCAAACACATTTTTTTATACTTTTAATCATACTACCCCCCTATCTACTAATTACAAAATTTAAACTCTTATTATTATATAACCAAGAAGTGAAGAAATAAATATGTAGGAAATAATTATGTAGGAAATAAATATGTGAAGAGAAAATAAACAACAGTTTTGAAAACTATGTTGCTCTATTTATAGAATTCAACTCCATCTCTTTGCAGCTTTTCTTTCCAAATAGAAACAAGCATATCCAGATCTTTTCTGTAATCCTTATCAGAATCCTCAATATATTCAAGCTTATCAAGTATCTCTATCTTAAAATGCTCTTTCCCCTTTTCTTTCCAGTCTTTTTGAAGCTCTTTATTTATATGGCTTCCGAAATTTAGTGTAAAAATACTTTTATTTATTGCGCTTTTCATTCTGCGAGTAGCTTCAAGATAGCATTTATTGCTAAAATCGGACTTTATGATAATTATACCCATATCAGGTTTTGTGTTTTTATACTGTTCTTTTAATTCTTTTTTTCTATCCATATCCTGTTTACTTTCCATGTTATTTATTTCAACCAATATTCGCTGCAGTCTGTAGTCCTTTGCATGAAATCATATTCTATTAGGTACCTTCTCACTGTCGCATAATCTTCAAAAATATCCTCTAAAATGTTATTCACCTGCTTTTCTGAATATTTTTGTGACTTTTCGAACTTTTCAGAAATTTTTGCAAGAACTATTATCTTCTTTTTTTCCTTAACAGGAAAAACTTTAAGTTTCAATGGTTCCAAACTGGTAAATGAATTTTTCAAGATGTTTTCTTTTTCTTTCTCAGTTGTTATGTATCTGTCATCAATCATTTTAGCATTATTTATAATAGGTACAATTTTATCTTCTTGCAATACTGTTTTTTCATTTACAAGATTATAAATTGCTAAATATAGTTTTGCGGATTTTGCTTTTTCACGTAACATGAATCTAGTAGAACGTATTGTTGAGCTTGCAACCTCAAGTTTTGCTGCAATCTCTTTATCTGAATTATCCTGATACATCAATGATAGCAATTTTTTTTGATTATCAGTAAAGGTATTGTATTTAGAGTCGTTATTTAATAGATAATAGAAAATACCTTCATGTTCTTTTTCCAAATGTATTTCAACAGCTTTTTTTGCAGTAAAAAACCTGTCATCATATTTAAACACTTCTTTATCAGAATATGTTTTATCGCATATGTTGCATTTGTATGAGCAAATATCTTTTTCATATCTGTATCCTTTTTTTAATTCCTCTATTGTCAATTTATCTATATCCAACATTAACCTCTTGTGTTTACTATAATTATAAACACATTTTACTATTGATTACGAATATATGTCAACACCTATTTTAACAGAGGGCATTTGCATCTTTTGCACGCATCCAGTTCAATCTCATTGAAAAAGTTACATGCAGCACATATAATTTGGCTGTCATGAGATTTGTCATATTTCTCGTAATAATAGAATCCTTTATGGTGCCTTACCCTGTCATTTACTCTGTAATAATGGTAAGGACCTGGAATATTTCTCCATTTATGTTTTTTAGTATGCCCATTATCTTTTTTAATTTTCATGACATAAACTGTATCGTACTGCTTAAAACGGCTCCTGAAATCTCGCTGCTTGTAAGTATCCTTGAAAATAATTACTCCGTCCCATGTCTTTTCCAAGGATCGTTTTAATATTTGGATTAAAGCTATTAATATAAACATAGAGCCTATTCCAATACCATAGTACAGTGATTCCGGCCATTCTAGCTCACCTGTAGCCATGCCATATATAGGGAAAGCAATTATAGCTATTGCTGCAAGAATAGATGCAAAGATAGCAGACCAGCTGTTCGAGTCTTTTTTGTACTTTTGAAAGGCAGGATCATTAATTTTATCTGAAAAACCAATCAATGAGATATTATCAGTTTTAAAAGCTTTCCCGCAGTTGCTGCAGTACTGAATATTTTTATCGACAGCAAACCCACAATTTGGACAAAACATGGCATCTCCTTTTTGTTGTTAAAAAATGAACCTGAGTTTAGTGTACTGCTACAGGAAATAAAAATAAAGAGGTATGATAAAAGAATGCAGTGAAAAATAAACCTGCATTCATTTACAGCACTGTTACGTGTATTTCAACATGATTTTTCTTTATGAATTTTTCTTGCTGCTTACTATCGTTTCGTGAAGAAGGCTGAAGAACTCGCTGTAACGTAAATGTTCAGGTATTTTTGTTGTGCCGCAGTAAAGAAAAAGAGGAATTTCATGCTCATCAAATATGACTGGCTGTCCGTTTATTGCTAGTATCCTATTTTCAATTTCCTGTGCCTTTTCAATATCCGTTAATCCTGTTATAAGAGCAAACTCATCACCGCCTATGCGCAATAAAAGCATTTCTTCAGTTGCTTGCTTATCAATCCTTGATGCTGCATTTAGTATCATGAGATCTCCGGCTTTTCTTGAAATCTTGTTAGCTTCCATAAGATTCTTAACGTCGAAACATAGCACATAGCTTCCCTTTTTACTGCAAAGGTAATCATATGCATCGCTTATATCTACACTTTTTCTTGCCATATATAAATCATCTCCTTTCTCATACTGATAGTTGATTTTTGGGAATATACCGGTAAATTTCCAGTTATCCTTGAATTGTGAAGGATTTACATTCCATACCCTCTTGAATGAACGTGTAAATACTTCAGCTGAAGCATACTGATATTTCATAGCTATATCTGTAATTGAATTCTCAGAACATATGATATCTTTTGCTGCTTTAGTCATTATGCGCTTATCAATATATATCTTAATACTTGTGTGCAGCGCATAACTGAACAATTTTTCCAATGAGGAAAGCGAGACATAACAGTGCTTAGCAATATCTTCTCTTTTTAAAGGTTCTGTAAGATTCTGTTCGATATATTCAATTGCTTCAGTAAGGATAATAAAATTTTTCAAGCTCTGACCCTTTATACAATTATCAAATATAATCTTTAATATAATTATATCAATCTATTTTTCACATACTTGATGATTTGAGCATAATTTTTCAAATAATTAATACCAGATAGAAATTAAATAGTATATTCATTTTATGTTTTCTATAATATACTTGATAAGCTGATTATGGGTGCACAGAATTCATATATGGAGTTATTTTATCAGTAAAAATTTCTGTTAAAAGGATGAACAAATGAATCAATGGTATATGCAGCTTAAAAAACCTTTATGGTCTCCTCCTTCAAAGATTTTCGGACCTGTCTGGTCAATACTCTATCTAGGCATTATAGTATCATTCGGATATAGCGCTTATATGCTTATGCGCTCTCAGATATCCTGGATTGTATTTCTACCTTTTATTTTGAACATAGTATTTAATATTCTTTTTACACCTTTACAGTTCAGGTTAAGAAGTAATATCCTAGCGCTTTTGGATATATTACTAGTTTTATCTACCTTAATCTGGCTTATGCTGACTATTTTCCCTTACAAACCCTGGATTGCTTATATAAATATCCCCTATCTTCTTTGGGTAAGTTTTGCTACCATTTTACAAGCTAGTATAACATGGCTGAATAGGAAAATTAAAAGATAATAACTAAAATTATTACTAAATCAATAATGTCAGGAATTATCAGACCGTGTATTTTTTGCTGAAATTCTGAATCTAGCCGGTGTTTCTCCTGTCTGATTCTTAAACAATTTGCAGAAGTGGCTAAGACTAGAGTAACCAAGGATTTCAGAAATTTCAAGAATTGATTTATCTGTGTTATGCAAAAGTAAAATCGCCCAGTCTGTTTTTAATTTCACAAGATAGGATTGAACAGTTTCTCCTGTGTACTGCTTGAAGTGCTTTATAACAACTGGAGGCGAATAACCGGATAATTTGTATACATCTTCAGCATTGCAATTCATCAGATCAGGCGAATGAAGTTGTTTCAATAAAGAGCAAAACCACTTGGGTCGGTTATCCAATCGTATTGGATGACGTTTATACAGTATGGAAATGGCATGAACAAGCATTTCGCAAACAATAAGCTGGAAAAGGCTGTAATCATTTTCATAATCGCGTATTTTCAAGTTAAGCTGTTGTGAACGGTGAATAAAGAAATCCATTTCGTTACTGCTTAATTCAAAGCGTAAGGGACAATTACCATAAAGCAACTGTTCAATGCTAATCCCTAAAACAGCACAGAACTTTTCAAAACGTTCACAGGTAGCCGATATATTTATATGTGTGCTTCTTCCTTCTTTTAACTGAGAGAACTGATGCACATCATCTGGCCGGATAAGCTGTAATGTGTTTTCCTCAAGAATTTCCGTATCTCCATTTAATGTATGCTGTATTCGTCCAGATGTGATAATAAAAAATTCGTAATGGTCATGTTTATGTAAGGTTGTAGACTCTTCCGCCCACCAGTGGAATGATACCTGCATTTTTGAAAGATTTGGATTTGCCTGATAATGTACTGTTAATACGTTTTTCTTATCAGAATTTGTGTCGTTATAATAATTCTCAACAGGCATTTCAAACACCTCTTCTATACTAAGATTAACAGTAACATCATGTTTCTGCAATAGCAAACACAGCATTAAATAATGCTTAAGTTAAAATAATCACCTATAATATTCAACTATTCAATAGACAGATATTTCTATGTGGCATATAATTTCAGTAAGGCACACTACAGAAAGGAGAATATGATGAGAAAGGAATCACATCTTACTGCTCGTCCTACTAAGCCGATTAATTATGCAATCGGTATGTTTGGCACATCCATTCCTATCAATATGTTTAAAACTTTTGCATTTGTATTTTATGTTGATCATCTTGCAGTGCTTACAGCGGAAAAATTTGCAATCATTGTCGCAGCCTATACTATTTTAGATGCGCTGGATAATCCGATTTACGGTTTTTTATCTGATAGTACAAGATCAAGATGGGGGCGAAGAAGACCTTGGCTGGTAATAGGTGCACCGCTTCTTGCGTTATCGTTTATTACGTTCTTTTCTGTTCCTGCAGGTTTATCTGAAGGATCAGTCTTTTGGTATGCCCTTATCATGTACATGCTTACAGGCACATTGGATTCCATGATTAATTCCAATTATGGCGCTCTGTTTCCAGAATTATTCACTACTGAAGCACAGCGTGCTAAAACAAACGCGCTTAGGCAGGTATTCCAACTTATCGCAATGATCATAAGTATAGCATTAACACCTATAATCACTGAGAAAATAGGTTACAGGGCTACCGCTATCGCATATAGCATTCTGGCTGTAGTAGTAATCCTATATATGGCTTTTAATTCACATGAAACGCCTGAAGCCCAAAAAATGCCAAAACCAAATCTATTCAAAACAGTCTGGGATATCTTGCGCAATCCGAAATTCTGGATATATGGGCTTAGCAACGCAGCATTTTTTGCTGCTTTGGCAATACTGCAACAATCAGTCTCTTTGTACTCTAAATATGTTCTTAATGAAGGAGGGCTTGCGTCTACTATTATGCTTGCTTCTGTCATATTATGTGCTATCGGAGGCATACCAGTATGGGTAAAAATCATGAAGAAACTTAAACTGATGAAAACATGGCGGCTTTCTATGTTATGCGTCGCAGTCGCGCTTATACCTCTTTTCTTTGTGAATACTCTTGCAGCTTCTATAGTCTCGCTGGTAGTACTCGGCTTTGGATATGGAGGTACATGCGTAACAATGGATATTGTCGCATCACGTATACTAGATGAAGATACAGCCAGACATGGCGTGAAACGTGAAGGGACCTTCTCTAGTCTTGTAGGGATACTCAACAAAACAAGCAATCTTTTTGTTGCAGCAGGTTTCTTAATAGTGTCGAAGGTATATGGTTATCAAAATGGAGAACTTCCCGGACCTAACCCTTCAGCAGCAGCAAGATTCCTTTTAAGCATTTTCCCATTAGCAGTTATGATAATCTGTGTAGTTATTTCATTATTCCTGAATTTCAAGGATATACCGCAACCTCAAGCAACTGAAACAAAGGAGAATTAATGGCAGTAATATCATTAAACTTTTATTCAAAGGAATTAAAAATGAGCACTACTGTTACAGTAGTGCTCCCAGATTCAGTACGCATAGGGAATATTCCTGTATCAGAACGCAACTGCTTATATTTACTGCATGGATTATCTGATGATTCCAGTTCCTGCTTAAGATTATCCAAAATAGAGCTTTACGCGCAAAAGACTGGGATAGTTATTATTATGCCAAGTGCAGGCAGGAGCATGTATTGCGACAATATATACGGCCAAAATTATTTCAGCTTCATAGCTCATGAGCTCCCTGAATACATTAGGCTTGTATTCGGGATAAAAGGGGAAAGAGAAAAAACCTTTATTGCGGGAATATCAATGGGAGGACTTGGCGCTTCACGCATTGCACTTAAATATCCTGAACGCTTTGCAGCAGTCGGTTTATTTTCCGGGCTTTTAAATTTAAAATATATGCTCCCATTTATGAATGACGAACAGAAGAATGATTTTGCATTTCTGCTTTCGAAGACAAATGATATTGATAGCTCTATGATTGATCCTGTAAATCTATTAGATGCAAAAAAACATGCTAATCTGAAGATATATATATATTGCGGAAAGCAGGATGATCTATTTCCTCTTACTGTATCTTTTATGGAAAAGGCAAATGCATTAGGTTTAAATGTCATATCCTGTATTGAAGATGGGATTCATGACTGGTATTTTTGGGATAAACATCTTAAAACATTCATTACAGATATTTCGGTGAATTCAATTGGATAAGCAATACATACTGCACCATATTCCAAAAAGCAAGGAAGGTACATACTATACGATAGATTTTCCTATGCCAGATGGCATGGAGCTTGTTACTATAACTTATAATTACAAACGTTTTCGAAAAAAAACAATTAATATGCAAAAAATTATTAATATAGTGGATCTTGGGATTATGGATGCAAATAACCGCTTTATAGGGTGGTCCGGCAGCTCAAGACGCAGCATATTTGTAGGACCATATACAGCAACACAGGGTTACAGTATGGTACCTTTAACGAGTGGAACTTGGAAAATTATTATAGGCGCATATAAAATTGATGATGGTGGATTGGATGTAAATTATGAAATATCTTATAAAAAAGCCTCTTCGCGTTGGTTTGCAGGGGATCTGCATATGCATTCCACCGCTTCCGATGGAAAATATGATATATATACGCTAACCAAAATTGCGATTCAAAAGAATCTGGATTTCATTGCAGTTTCAAATCATAATAATTACAGCGAAAATATGCATCTTCCTGTTGTACCAGGGTTAACGCTTATACCTGCAGTAGAATGGACGCATTATCTCGGGCATATGAATTTTTTCGGTGTTAAAGCTCCATTTGACAACTCTTTTGTTGCAAATAATGAACAACAGATGCTGAATATTGTTGATAATGCAAAAAAAGCTGGTGCTATTATATCTGCAAATCATCCCAGATGTAAACTATGCCCTTATTTATGGAAAACGACCAGCTGTCTTGATATGGTTGAAGTATGGAATGGGCCTATGAGGCAGATTAATATGGATGCTATAGAATGGTGGAGTGAAATGCTTAAAGACGGAAGAAAAATACCTATTGTAGGCGGAAGCGATTTCCATAAAAGCCATAGTTTTGTCAGGATGGGAAATCCTGTTACATATGTTTATGCTGATTCACCTTCTTTAAAAGATATACTGCATGCTGTAAGTCAAGGACATAGTTATATAACATCATCAGTAAAAGGCATAAAACTAGGACTTTCTTACTCAAATGCAATTATGGGAGACACTGTGCAGTATAAATCAGATGAAGCTCTTATAATTACTGCAGAAAATATCAAACCAGGAGTCCGCCTTGAACTTATTTCAGACAATGGTATTATTTTGGATTGGGCAACTTTCAACAAGGAAAAGTTTAAATCAGAAACCATATTTAAAATAAGTCCAAAATTTGTGTACCTGATTGCAAAGCGCAAAGTTTTTGGGAAAGAATACTGCTGTGCCATCACAAATCCTATTTATTTCGCTACAAGTTAATTTTTTTTACACAGAAACATACAAGGATTAAAAGTGAGAATATTGGAACCTGAAAAAAATCTTAAAAAAGAAATCATACATCTGAGAAGGTTGAAATCAATACGTCAGGCTATATATAAAACAATAGCTAGATTAGATGTTTCTGTGCATACAAGTGATGAGCCTGTTGCTCCTGGGTTGCAAAGGGATTTAAAATATGACTCTATTTCTAAAAAAAGAGTATGGGCAAAAGTATATGGCTGCGCATGGTTTAAAATTAGCGGACTAATTCCGAGTGATTCTGATAAAAAGCATATAGTTGTGAAAATAAACATTGGTGGAGAAGGTGCTGTATATAGTGATACTGAACCTGTAAGTGCTATAACATCTGTTATGAGCTATATAGATAGGCTAGATGCCGGTACAGGGAAAAGCATTATCGAGATATCGGATTTTGCATCACCAGGCTCAATTTTAGAACTGTATATCGATGCAGGATTCAACGGATACTATAATCTGCCATTCGGTTTAGGTATATTCAGATATGCATATCTTTGCGAAGTAGATGACAATTTAAAGGACTATTACTATGACTACCTTTGTCTTGCATCACTTCTTTCCATAACAAAAGATACAAAAAGGCGAAAAGAGATTAATAGTCTTCTAAACAGAAGTTATGTTGAACACAAATATTCTATAGCTTCAGCTAGAGAAATATTAAAATCGCAGTTTGACGGAATAACTGAAGATAATATTCTTTTTACAGCCATAGGCCATTCACATTTGGACTTAGCATGGTTATGGCCTATAAGAGAAACAAAGCGTAAAATCCAACGCACATTCGCGCACCAGCTGAATAATTCTAAAAAATATCCTGAATATGTATATGGGGCTAGTCAGCCATGGCTGTATGAATATATTAAAAACAATTATCCTCAACAATATTCAGCTATAAAAAATATGGAATCTCATAATAAACTTGAGCTTCAAGGCGGTATGTGGGTTGAAGCTGATATGAATCTAAGTTCCGGTGAAGCGATAATACGTCAGATACTATATGGCAAGCTTTTCTTTAAAAGCGAGTTCAATCAAGATGTGCAGATATGCTGGCTGCCTGATGTTTTCGGATTTAATGCAAATCTACCGCAGATATTAAAAAAAAGTGGACTTCATTATTTCATGACAACAAAACTTTCTTGGAATGAACACAATAAATTCCCTCATAACAGCTTTATTTGGAAAGGCATTGACAATAGCGAGGTGTTAGCGCATATGCCTTTAGACAATACTTATACAAGCGCTGCAAGTCCAGCTTGTGCAAGATATGGCGCAGATAATTATCCTGAGCGCCATATAACGCCACATGCTCTTATGGTTTATGGTATAGGAGATGGCGGAGGAGGTCCTGGTGAAGTTCATATAGAATTATTAAAAAGGCAGTTTGCACTTGAGGCCAGTCCGAAAATTACTATGGGTAAAGTCATAGATTTTTTTAAAAACCTAGATTTCTATAGAGATATGCTGCCAAAATACTCTAACGAGCTATACCTTGAAAAGCATCAGGGCACATATACTACGCAAGGGAAAAACAAAAACTATAACCGCCGTCTTGAGTATGCCCTGCAGACACTAGAAGCAATAAGTTCTCTTGCTTGGCAGAAAGGTATAGATTATCCTAAGAAAAAATTAGACGAATGGTGGAAAGAAGCTCTGCTTTATCAGTTTCATGATATCTTACCAGGGAGCAGCATAACACGGGTATATACTGAAAGCTGCATAAGATATGAAGAAATTTTAAAGAATATTAATTATGAAATGGATAAAATCCTCTCATTTATGAAGATAAGCGAGGGACTGTCTTTTTTCAATCCCACTTCCTTTTTTAGAAATGAACTGACAAAGGTGGATGACACATGGTACAACGTATTAATAGAACCTTATGGTTTTGGTAAAGCTTGCAATATAACTGACAGTGATATCAGTTTCACTGATGATACCATTGAAAATGCATTTATATCAATCCGATTTTCAAAAGATGGAGATATAATATCCGCTATACACAAGAAGACTAATAAAGAATATGCAGCAAAGAGACTTAATACTCTTAAACTGTATAAAGACAAATGGCTCTACTACAACGCATGGGATATTGATTGGCAATACTATAAAAAAAGAAGCAGAACACTAAAAGCTTATAAAAACATGACTTTTAAAGATGGCCCATGCGTAGTCAGACGTAATTATTACAAACATAATAAGACCACGATCATCCAGGATGTAATAATACAAAGCATCAGCCCTGTGATATATTTTAAGACTGATTGTGATTATCATGAAACCTTTAAAATGCTACGGACGGATTTTGATGTCGCTGTTGACAGTTCTTATGTCAGCTGCGATATACAATTAGGGACAATCAAACGCAGTACTGGTAATGTAACTGATATTGAAAAAGCACAATTTGAAATCTGTGCTCATAAGTATGTCGACCTTTCTGATGAAAATAATGGCATTTCTCTTTTGAATGACTGTAAATACGGTCATAGGGTAAAAGGAAACCGAATATCCTTAAACCTTTTACGTTCTCCTGTCTTCCCTGATAAAAATGCTGACAAAGGCAAGCATTCATTTACATATGCTTTGTTTATGCACGAAAACAAACTCGGTACCGATACCCTTTCATATGCTTATGCATTGAACAAACCATTGGAAGTTTTAAGGTACGCAACAGAAAATATAAGCATTGCCAGCACCGACAATGAAGCTGTGGTTATTGAAACAATAAAACAATCAGAATCAGGGGATGGAATAATTATACGAGTATATGAAAGCCAAGGAAAAAATGCTATATGCAGCATTAAGACAGCATTAGAATATTATGAAGCTGTTGAGACTGATCTAATGGAAAACGAAATACATGAAATAAAAATTAATGACATTTCATTTTCTCCATTTGAGATAAAGACAATCAAGCTTAAATGGAAACATTAAATGAGAAAATTAAATATTAAAATACCTAAAAACTATGTGGCAAAGCTTGCTATTTCTGTATTTGGAATAGGGATAATAAGTATTGCATCCGCATTATTCTTTATGACAGATATGGGAGCTGATCCGTATCAGGTGCTTTGTAATGCCATTCATATACAATTGTCAATAACCATAGGGATGGCAAATATATTAATGAACGGTACTATAATCTTATTAATTCTCTTGTTTTTTAGAAAATTCATCAATATAGCAATGGTGTTAAGCTTAACGCTTTCAGGGTTGTTTATTGATGGGTTCGTCACTGTTTTCGAACCATTCATCAATCAGAATCTGCCAATACCCGTTAAAATTATTATAATAATATCAGCCTGCATCCTTTTATCCTTTGGTGTATATCTTTATACTGCTCCAGCGCTTGGAGCAAGCCCTGCAGACAGCGTAGGCCTTATCATAGCAAAACTTGTAAAAAAGCCTTACTCGCTCATCCGCATCTTTACTGATGTTTTTTACACAGCTTTAGGTTTTCTCTTAGGCGGAAAAGTCGGTATAACCACTATAATATCTGTACTTCTAACGGGAATAACAATAGGCTTATTTGAAAAGATTCTGGATAAGACTAAGCTTATGCAATATATCAAACGAAACGAATAAAATTATTTATATAGTATTTATTTGCCTGCCCATTTTCTATATGCACTTATATATGTCTCATCAGGTATTTCTGGAACACCTTTAGAATATGAAGGTACCAGCTGATCACCTGCTACCAAAGGATCTGTACACAATGTATCATGCCGCCATATATCTCTTTGTTCGAAATTTCTTAAATCCGGTATTCTCATAGGCATCCCGCCTGACAGAACCGAGCGATAGGCGAACATTCCTGGAAGAAACATATCTAAAGCTTCATAAATGTCTATAACCTCAGCTTCTTCATTACCATTTATACGGTCTAAAAAGTGATGCATAGTATAGTAATCAGAACCGCCATGACCGAATTTATTCCCTGCTAAATCCTCATCAGGAAGATATGTAACCGGACTGTTTCCATTCGCACCTTCAAACTCATCTAAATTAGCAAATACTCTGTTATACGCATCGAATTTGGCATCTTCTCTAGAACTCTCTATACGGCCGAGCGAGCCATATATGCTGTACCATACAGAATTTTTGGAACACCCTGTTCCATGAAGGCTTTTTATGACTGCACCGTTTTCCAAAGTTATAAGCTCTAAAGCGGCATGTCCCGCTTTTGCTCCGATACGTTCCATTCTTGCATTAAAAGGTAATTCAAATCCTGTAACTGATACCGGCTTCAACCCTGTTATATGTATGAGCGGGCCTATTGAGTGAGTGCAATAGAAATTAGCATGCATGTTATTACGCCAGTGTGATTTATCACCATGTGTAATCTGCGGCCAGATTGTTTCGCAATTATGCATATACTCGCCTTCTCCATATTCAAATTTACCAAGCTTGCCTGCTCTGTAAAGTTTTCGCATCTCTCTTGGCGCTGCCATAAAACAGTAATTCTCCGCATATGCATAAATTTTCCCGCTTTTCTCTATAGTTTCAATAAGCTTTACAGCTTCAGCCATTGTCTGGCATGGCAATACTTCGCTTATGACATGCAAACCCTGCTCCAAAGCACGGACAGCAAATGGCGCATGCTCGTTGGCATAATTCGCAAGCACGACTGCATCCATATCATGCTTTATGAACTCATCAAAGGATGTATAGTATTTGATGGCATCTCCCAGTTCCTGTTTTTTCTTATTAAGCCCTTCCTCCCATTTATCACAAATAGCCACCAGCTGCGCATCATTCTGAGTTTGGCAGTAATTCATCATTGTTGAGCCTCTGTTTACGCCGAACACTCCTATTCTTACCTTTCTCATGTAACAGTTACCTTCCTTAACACTTTATAATGCAATTTACAGTAATATACATTTTAACTTATTAACAAGTACAGTTAAAGAATATTATAAATAATAATGCTACTGTCATTAATTAATCAAAGCAGTGAATCTTTATATAGCCATCATGTACAATAATTGCATCAAGTTTTAGACCTACTTTGCACATTGGGCATTCGCCAGGTCGGAAAAGCTGATATCCGGGAATGTCTTTGCTGGTAAACAAAGAATGTATCTTCTGGTCCTGTTTTTCCGGATAAGCATTAAACAAAGCTGATATACCGACTATTTTACCGCCATAATAGGAAAGATATTCCAATGCGCTTCCTATAGTTATACCGCTAGAAACTGTAGATACCAATACAATTATATTCTGATTATTAATCAAATCCTGCTTATTACTTTGTATCATTAGATTTTTATTGGCATTACTTATCGGTGTTACTATATTTATATCTCTTCCCATATTAATTGAATATGTCCCTTCCTGTAAAAGTTCACTCGCCATATATGCTCCGATTACTTCTGTTCCTTCCATACAAACTATAGTATCAACAAGAGTTGTTGACATATAAGGCAATGCTAGTTCAATCGCTACTTCTTTTGCTAAAAAAGCATTTGTCTTTAGATTATTCAGATCAAGATAGTGAGCGGCATGGAAGTGACTGGTAGTAAAATGACCTGGCTCTACTTTTAGGCTGATAACCGGATTTTTTGCTAGTGAAACAGTAAAAATTTCGTTTTTCATCATAACCCCCTTATAAAATAATTATTTCTCTTTAGTTTGAAGTATTTCCCTGCTTTGATAAAGATAATTCATTTCTACATATACAAATTATCTTATTTTTACCATTATGTCAACAAAGCATACTGCCAGTCAGATTTGTGATATGAAAATAACATCTTAAACTATTCCTTTATTGATATCACATCCATAATATGATATGATTCAAAAGCGAAAATACACAACTTATGTAGCTAGTCTACATGGTTTAATTTTTTTCAGCAACTGTCATATAAAACATAAGTAGTATCATTGCTTCTAACGTAATACACAGGGGCAGCAAAATTTAATCCACATTAAAGGAGATTCACGCATGAAGAAAAATTTATTGTCTGCAATTATTTCATTTGTTCTATTGTTTTGTTGTATATTACCCGTAAATACTTTTGCAAATGAAGAAACAGGATATTGGGAAAGAACAAATATTTTAGACAGAGAGGTAGATACAAGCAGTGTTGAAAAAAGCGACTTCTATAGCGAGAGATGGGTATATGGTCGCGGTACTTATACTTACAGATGTGAAGTAACTTATGATGGAATATGGTATTCCGGGAAGGATCATGACAGTTGTATGGGAGAGTATGTTGAGAGTACCGGTCGTGTTGCAACTCCTCAAAAATGTTATCTTGGGGGAGAACAGGTTGTCTTATACACATCCATATCAGCTAAATCCTCAGGGAAAATTTGTTTCAATCTTGGAGCAAGTATCGGCTCACAGATTACTCCTGTAAATAAGGACGACCCTTTTGCGTCGTATGGAACGGACACCTCTTTTTACGATATTACGGAAGAGTACACAAAATCCTACTTATATACCTACAAGAACGATACCAATACAGGGTACAAAGGGATGAGCGCTAGAATGGGCGCGACAATGCCTCATGGAAGTTCGGAAGGTGATAAAGTATATATAATCACCGGATTAGGTGGCGGAAACCAAAATATGCAAACCGCTTATGAATATACATGGCATACAACGGGTGGTGAAAATGCCATAAGAATGCGTGATGAGGAAAATGCCAGAATAGAAGAAGAAAGAATTCTCGAAGCTTGGAAAAATAGAGAAAAGGAAAAAACCGAGCTTCATGAACTCGACCCGAATTATGTAGATAGCACTTACACAGTTGGAGATATCTGGGGAGAAGTATGGATTCGTCGCAAAGATAAACAATATGACGATGAATGGGAATATTTACATCCAAATAGCAGAATTTATTATGGAGACACTATAAAAACCCATCCTGATTCCGGTGTTGTTCTAAGTTTTACAGACATGAGCACCTTTTTAATAAAAGAAAACACGATGATTATGCTTCCTGATGAGCCTGAAGCGGCTTCGGCAATGAAAATACTAGCAGGAAATGTATGGGTTAACATTCAAAAAATGATTCACGGAGGGGAATTCAACGTTGAACTTCAGGATGCTGTCGCCGGTGCAAGAGGAACTACTTTTGCAGTTGAACAAAAAGATGACTCATCAATAGTTTATCTATTTACAAGTAGTATGGATGTAACATCTAAAACTACCGGGGAAAAAGTAATTTTAAAACCAGGTGAAGCGGCTGAGGTTGATAATGAGGGTAATATAACCGTAAAAACATTTGATATACCTACTGTAGCAAAACAAATGGTTTTACCTATGGAGATATTGGAAGAAGACGGATATTCGCAAAGTCAAAAAGCCGTATCAAGCAACCCATCATGGATATTGCCTGTCATAATATTGATTGGAGTATTAGTTATAATAGCAGTCGTTATTATACTAACACGAAAAAAAAGAAAATAACAAAGTAGTATAAGTTGTACAGCTGTATCATAATCCGCGCCATATGCGAATTAATATTTTATGTCTCTGGTTTTGGGAACCAATGCTTTGTGTTATTTGCTATTTTCACAAGAATCAGCATAAGGAGTATTCATTCCAAATAACGCAATTGCAACAGCTACGGACAGTTCAAAAAAGTTTGATGCGCTAAATCATTCCAGCAAGAGCTGCACCATGAAGTATTGCTCTTGCAAGATAATCTTTTGCTAGATCGGGAGTAACAAGGTTCTTGAAAACTACAAATAGAAAAAATGATGCTAATGCATACATTGTAAATGGCTTAATAAGCCAGTTTGCAATCCAAGTTACATATAGGCCTTTGGGTTTCTTACCGACGTTTTTAACGCTCTTGAAATCTACCTTCATCATCATAGGATAGATCATTACCCATACTGTTAAATACTTTTAAAAAAATCCTATCTCTGTTGTTTGTTTTTTATTCATGCGCAATTCCTCATTTCAAAATGCTTTTTTCAGATTGCCTTTTGTGCTTCAATGGTATATGAAGCTACATACTCTTCAGCGTTTTTTTCAGGAACCCAACTTTTGATGATTTCTTTGCTGTTATCTTTGGGAACCATACGGATGTTAATAAAACCAGAATTTTTAAGCATATTTTCGATGTTTTCCACATGCTCAGCTCCAGCAATACAGCCAGCAAGGCTTGCAAAATCGTTTTTTATTGACTCAGGTATTTTTGCAGTAGCGACTACATCAGATATAGAAATTCGGCCACCGGGTTTAAGCACTCGATATGCTTCATTAAAAACTTTCTGTTTTTCTAAAGACAGATTAATAACACAATTTGATATGATGACATCAATTGTGTTATCTGTAACTGGCAGGTGTTCAATTTCCCCTAATCGAAATTCAACATTTTTATAACCGCTTTTTTTGGTATTTTCCCTAGCCAAATTAATCATTTCAGGTGTCATGTCTACACCGATTACGAAACCAGTTTCACCGACTTGCCGTCTTGCAAGAAAACAGTCAAAACCTCCTCCACTTCCTAAATCAAGAACTATGTCTCCTTCCTTAAGTGAAGCTATCGCAATCGGATTTCCACAGCCTAAACCCATATTCGCCTGGTCAGGCATATTTACTAAATCTTCCTTCGAGTATCCCAAATTTTTAGCAGCCGCATTAGCATCAATGGCAGAATCACTTCCACAACACCCCGTACTGCAGCAACAGCCGCTTGATCCTTTCAGAGCAACTTGAGAGTAATTTTTCCGTATCTTTTGTCTGAGTTTTTCTTTATCTTTCATTAAAATCACCTTCATGATTATAGACACATACTTATTTCATAGCAATGCAATGACCACAACATAGCTCTACGCATATCCCACAGCCATTACAACAATCAATGTCAATTTCCATTCTTGAACCCAATGGTTCGTCGTCATCTTCAATCCATGCAATCGCACCTGTTGGACATTGTTGCAAAGGTTTGCACATGCGATTATCTGATGCACATTTTGATTTATCAATGTATGCTTTCATATTTTTCACCCTCTAACCTTTCGTAAAATATTTATAACCTCATCAGTTTTTAAAACTTTGCCATAGGAAACTACTTTCCCATCTACAACCAGTGCGGGAGTTGTCATCACGCCATAAGCTGCAATCAAAGAAAAATCGGTTACATGGTCTATTGTTGTATCCATCCCGAGTCGCTCCAATGCAGCCTTTGTTGCTGTTTCTAATGCATTACACTTAGCACATCCAGTACCAAGGATTTTGATGCTCGCACCTTCGGTCTTTGCGGTTTCAGCCTTTGCCATACTCTGTGCATCACAATTACCTTTGCAACAGCATGATGTTGTTTTTACTTCTTTTTTTCTCTTTTCAAATAGTGCCATAAAAATCTCTCCTTTTAAGTATTTTCAATACAGTGCTTCTTTTTCGTATCTTTCACTGGAAATAAGTTTTGAATGAAGTCTATGTATATAAAGCTACAATCATATTTAACGCTTCCTCTAAATAATTAATGGTGCAATAGCATTGAAAAAGTACCCAACAATTATTATCCCAACAGCACAAACTCCAATGAATATAGCCATTAGTTTAGGTTTTATAGCTTTACTCAGCATGATTAGTGATGGCAGTGATAATGTGGTAACTCCCATCATGAAAGCTAATACAACACCAAGTTGCGCTCCTTTGCCAAGCAGGGCTTCTGCAATCGGAATGGTTCCAAAAATGTCTGCATAGATAGGAATTCCTACTATTGTCGCTAATGGAACGGCTAGCGGATTCCCGGTTCCTAAAGCTTTTACAATCCATTCCTGAGGAATCCAGTTATGAATAACAGCGCCTATTCCTACACCCACCAATATATATGGGAAGACCTTTTTAAAGGTTTCAGCTACCTGTTCTTTAGCAAAAACCAAACGATCACGCCTTGTTAGATCAGGAGCTTCAATGTCAACATTTCCCCCTTTGGAAATAAAGCTCTCGACATATTTTTCCATATGCAGCTTTTCTATAATGGTGCCGCCGACAATGGCAATTACCAGACCGAGAACAACATAAATAATAGCTACTTTAGCTCCAAAAACACTCATTAGAAGTACTAATGACCCCAAATCAACCATTGGAGAAGAAATAAGAAAGGAGAAAGTTACCCCTAAAGGTAGACCTGCACTAGTGAAACCAATAAATAATGGAATGGATGAACAGGAACAAAAGGGCGTCACAGTTCCCAACAAAGCAGCTATTGTATTCGCACCAATTCCACGAAAACGTCCCAGTATTTTTTTAGTCCTTTCCGCTGGGAAGTAACTTTGGATATAAGAAATAATGAAGATTAAAACGCAAAGTAAAACAACAATCTTTATCGTATCATAGATAAAAAACTGTAAACTTGCGACCCAGCGATTATCGATATCCAGCTCCAAAGCTGATAACCCGCTTCCTATTACTTCATTAAGCCAATTCATGCCGAGTATTTGATTTTGTAAAAAGTCTCAAATAGCTTTCAATACTTGCATTATATAAAACCTCTCTTTCATAATTGGACAATCATATCCAAAATTTTTGATGTATAGCGTCTGAAAAAAGCTATTTTCCTAGATAAATAGCCTTTACAGACAACAATTGTTCGTTTCGGTTACTGCATTAGGTGTAAGAAGCTTTTTCAAAAGTGCCATAGCTTCATCGCTACCTTTTTTACTTATCGTGTAGTATGTCCATTTTCCCTCAGCTCTACCGTCCACAATCCCGGATTCACAAAGAATTTTCATATGGTAAGACAGTGAAGACTGTGGCATACCAAGCTGTTCCATCAGCACACAGGCACATTTTTCGCCGCTTTGAAGCAACCCAAGGATCTGCAGTCGCTTTTCATCACAGAAGGCTTTAAAAACCTTAACTTGATCTTTATATATGGTTATCATTTTCTCACCTCAAATCCAAAATACTCGATATGAAGAAGTATATGCCTCAAATCCAAAAATGTCAATATGAATTCATGAACAATTTCAAGATATCGCTTCTTTCTTATTCTCAACCTTTAACAACAATCAGTTATAGTTTTTACGAAACCATAAAAAAAGAAGATATTAAACCATTTATCATTTTATAAAAAAAAACTGATTATCGTAATCAGCTTCTTTTTTTGAAATTCTGTCTAATGACGGTAATATTGATACAATTTCACGTTCGCCCCCGGCAAAACCGCACGGGTGCATTTTTATCTTTATGGGGTGCATCTCTGTTTTTACGGGTGCAAATTCAAAAAGGGGTGTGCACTTTTTCACGATAAGTATAATAGCAATGGGCTTCCCATTATAATAAGCCAAAAACGCCGGGCGGCAATCCTGCGCTTGCCGTAATCTTATGAATCCGGTGTTTATTGCTCACCCGCCCGTACTGTGCGAATCATTTTGAAATACAGGAAAACGGCGATTGCTTCTGCGACGCAGGTGAAAGCGATGATGATCCCTATTTGATTCATGTCGTACAGCCAACCCATCAGCGCCGAGCCGATCAGAAGGGCCAGACCGTAGCCGGTGTTGAAAACGCCGAAACTGGTGCCGCGTTTATAAAAGGGCGTAATATCCGCGACAGCCGAACGCATAATGGTTTCATGCGTGCCCATGACAACGCCGAAAATCACCATGCCGATCACAATCAGCGGCGTTGAGTTACTTATCGTCAGGAATGGCAGCAGCAGCGTGATAAACGGGATCGCCATCAGAACGGCGAGGCCCCCCGTTTTAATGCCTGTTTTTTTCTTCATGTTATCGTATGCTTTGCCGACAAGCAGCGCCGCCACGGCATCCACAGCCATAGCCCCCGAATACAGCAGCGTGATATTTCCGTCCGACATCAAATTATTTGCCTTCAAGTGATAGCCTATGATACTGAAATTGACAAATCCCAAGGTGCAGAAAAAGGTGAAGGCGGTATAAATCCAGAAAATCGGTTGGAGCCGCTCCGAACGAAATTCCCTCGTTTTAAGGTCTTGAATCAAGTTGTTCCGTTTAATCCTGCGATATGCGTAAACCACAAAGAGCATCAGGAGAATAAACGGGACAAAAAGCCATTTATAACCTAACTGATATTCCGCGATTCCGTTCTTGCCTGCAATGAAGAAAACCAATGTGAAAATCAGAGGCCCGGTAAGGGCGCCGACCTGATCCAGCGCTTCCTGAAGGCCAAAAGCAAAACCGGTTCCGACCTGATTTTCAGCAACCCCGGACAGGATCGTATCCTTTGCGGGATTGCGCAGGGATTTTCCGATTCGCTCCATAAGAATGAGGACGATGAGAATATTCCAGTTCATGGTAAATCCCATGATCGGCACCACCAGCAGCATGCCATAGCCTACAAAGATAAAAATCCAGTGTTTTCCGCTTTTATCCGACAGGACACCGGCCAACAGCCTCAGAAAGTATCCAAGAAACTCCCCTATACCAAATACCAGCCCGACCTGCGCCGCGCTGACACTCAGCAGGTTGAAGTACTGGCTGTTGGCCCCCCGGGCGCTCTCGTAAACCATATCCCCCAACATGCTGATTACGCCGAATAAAATGATGACTTTAACCGCCGGTGTAAACCTCTTCGCTACTTTGCTCTCCAACTTAGCCACGACCTTTCTCGTTTTCACCGGCCATCCAGCGCGTATTTCTGGTTGGCCTCCAATTTAGAATCCTCACGAAGATCCCAAAAGATTTTAAATTCCAATTTCTCAACCTCCCGCTGCTGCTTATAGCTGATACGTAATGTAGCGTTTTCCGGGATGATAATATCACGGTCGAGTTCATTCAAAATGATTTTGATATTGTTGTCGTGTTCTTTTACCTCGGACAAGGCTTTACCGATTTTGTCAAACAAAGCGAAAGATGCGCCCGGAAAATCTTCGGAAACCATGTATCGCTCGTTTTGATTGATATAGTTAATCGAATCCCCCGACGCAAGCCAGCCAGTCAGGGCTTCCTTACTAAATCGCCACTCGCGGCCAATTTTACGGGCAGGAAT